>VOFE01001533.1_pt1 | contig 54001 bp, 81 predicted proteins | sample 5384071 | NCBI WGS metagenome assembly VOFE01 (sample SAMN12384724, study PRJNA508395) | human gut metagenome | isolation source: healthy gut D | host: Homo sapiens
ATAATCAAAATGCGGGTCCCACAGAACAGGGAAGTAGTTCTCCGGTGCATACGGAAGATAATTTTTATCCGTTGTTACGCATAGTTTCTCATTCTCCGGCGACACCGCCCACGGAATACCGGCCTGCTCGAGCCGCTCGATCAGCGCAATGCAGGCGGCCGCCGGCAGCGACTCCATCTCGACAATTTCGCCGTTGTGCGTTACGCTCCAGCCGCCGTCCGCTACAATGTCCCGTGAAGCCGTAGCGCGCGGCAACGGCGGCTGCAGATGCCTGCAGCCGTCCGGTCGCAATGGCGGTAAAGTGGCCGTTCGCACGAAGCTGCGCCAGTGCCTTTACTGCGCTTTCCGGCATCATGGTGGTGAGACCGGTGGAAAGCGTGCCGTCAATATCAAAAAAGAAGTATTTTTTGTGCATGTAAAACCCTCAATAACAGAGTGAAGAGTGGAGAGTACAGAGAACATAAATCTCCACTCTTCACTCTCCACTCTTGTTAACTCTTTTTTGCTTAAAATATATCACAGAATCATAAACAGCGTGCCTGCCGCAATCAGAATGCCGCCGATCACGCCCTTGACCGTCACGGTCTCGTGCAGGACAACAAACGCCAGAATCATCGTGATAACAACGCTCAGCTTGTCGATGAGCCACACGGCTGGCCTCGCCCATCTGCAGGGCCTTGTAGTAAAACAGCCACGAACCGCCGGTCGCCAGTCCGGACAGGGTAAAGGAATACCCAGCTTTTGGCGCCGATTGCGCTTACGCCGCCCTGTTTTCCCAGCAGGAAGACCATGCCCCATGCCATCACGAGCACCACAGCGGTTCCGGATAGCAGTAGCAAGCGTGCTGTCCACGTTTTCCACGCCGATTTTGGCTAAAATCGTTGTCAGTGCGGCAAATACCGCGAGAGAGCAGCGCATAAATGATCCACATTGCATTTCGCCCTCTTGTCATAATTTTCGCTTCCTAAATTGTTGATTGTAGTGTGTGCGAAATTATACATGGGATAACACAGCTGTTAACCCATTCGTAGGGCGGGCTGCCCTCAGCCCGCCGTTGCAACCATGCCGTGTTCCTGTTTATGTGCGGCGGGTGTGACGACCGGGCACCCCGCCCTGCGGAATCCGTTGTAAAGTGTGTTTATTTTAGCACAGCTTGGCGCCAGCCGGAATGCTGTCGTCCAGCATATGAGCAGGTTGAGCTTTTCGTCCTTTTCGGCGGAAAGCAGCATGCCGTTGGACTCCTGACCCATCATCTTGCGCGGCGGCAGGTTGGTAACGGCGACGACCGTCTTGCCGACCAGCTCCTCCGGCTTGTTTGTTTGACATCGATATGGTTCTATTGACCAGATTTCCAAGTGTATTCGCCAGCTCTGAGTTAAGTCTCTCAACCATGAGCTCCCATGAGATAACTCCATCATTCTCAAATGGCATCTCGTGAAGAACAAAGAATCTGACAGCATCCACGCCAAATATATTGACCATATCGTCAGCGTACATTACGTTGCCCTTCGACTTACTCATCTTGCCATCACTCTGGAGGAGCCAAGGATGACCGAATACCTGCTTTGGAAGCGGAAGTCCGAGTGCCATCAGCATGATAGGCCAGTAAATGGTATGGAATCTCAGGATATCCTTGCCGATCAAGTGAAGATCTGCCGGCCAGTATTTATAAAACTTCTCATCGCTCTTTCCATCTACGTCATATCCAAGTCCAGTTATGTAGTTTGAAAGCGCATCAACCCATACATATACAACATGTTTTGGATCAAAGTCTACCGGAATTCCCCACTTGAATGATGTTCTTGAAACACACAGATCCTGAAGTCCCGGCTTAAGGAAGTTGTTAACCATCTCGTTACGTCTTGACTCAGGCTGTATAAACTCAGGATGCTGCTCTATATGCTTCATGAGCTTGTCCTGATACTTGCTCATCTTGAAGAAGTATGCCTCCTCCTTGGCCTCCTGAACAGGTCTTCCACAGTCTGGGCACTTGCCATCTATGAGCTGTCCATCTGTAAAGAACGACTCGCATGGTGTACAGTATTTTCCTACATAATGTCCCTTATATATATCACCCTGATCGTACAGCTTCTTAAATATCTTCTGTACCTGCTTCTCATGGTAATCATCTGTTGTACGGATAAACTTGTCATATGAAGTATTCATGAGATCCCATATTCTCTTGATCTCACCTGATGTCTCATCAACGAATTCCTTCGGGGTCTGCATGTTCTCAAAAGCCTTGTTCTCGATCTTCTGTCCATGCTCATCTGTTCCTGTCATGAATCTTACATCATAACCTGCGAATCTCTTGTACCTTGCAATGCTGTCAGCCAACATTCGGACCGGTAGGAGGAACGGATACCCACCGTTACAGGGAGCGCATTGTCAGATGTGCATAGAGGGTCGCACCATACTGCGGCAACAAGAGTGGTACCGCGGAGCTTTCGCTTCGTCTCTTAATGTTTGGATTAAGGGACGAAGCTTTTTTGTCCCTGTAAGCCCGGTAAAATTCTGAATAGGAGAGGACAAGATACCATGGGAAGAACAGTTAAGATTTTTGATACGACGCTGCGCGACGGCGAGCAGTCCCCCGGCTGCAGCATGAACCTGAACGAAAAGATCGAGGTAGCCAAGCAGCTCGAAACGCTCAAGGTAGATATCATTGAAGCAGGCTTTGCGGCTGCTTCGCCCGGTGATGCTGCTGCTATCGCAGCAATCGCTGATACCGTGCGCGGCGCTACCATCTGCTCGCTGGCGCGTTGCCGTGAGCAGGACATCGAGGCGGCATGGAACTCCATCCGCCGTGCAGAGTCTGCCCGCATTCACACCTTCCTGGCAGCCAGCCCGGTACACATGGAGTACAAGCTGAAGATGACGCCGGATGAGGTGCTGGAATCCGTAGCGCACAACGTTGCGTTCGCTAAGAAGTTCTGTTCGGACATCGAGGTTCTCGCCGAGGACGCAACCCGTTCCGACCTCGACTTCCTGTGCCGCGTCGTTGAAACCGCCATCAAAGCCGGTGCTACTACCATCAACATTCCGGATACCGTCGGCTACATGATTCCGCAGGAGTACGCATCCCGCATCAAATATCTGCGTGAGCACACCGAGGGTATCGAGAACGTCATCCTGTCCTGCCACATGCACAACGACCTCGGCATGGCAGTTGCAAACTCTCTGGCAGGCGTTGAGGCCGGTATTGACCAGATCAGTGCACCATCAACGGCATCGGCGAGCGCGCAGGCAACGCCTCGATGGAGGAGTGCGTTATGGCGCTCAAGACCCGTGCCGACCACTTCGGCATCGGCTGCAATATCGAAACCACCCAGATCTACCGCGCAAGCCGCATGATCCAGACCATTACCGGCGTTGCTGTTGCACCGACCAAGCCGATCGTCGGTGCAAATGCGTTCGCACACGAGGCGGGCATCCACCAGCACGGCGTGATGGCCAACAAGGAAACCTACGAGATCATGACTCCGGAATCCGTCGGTATCCCGAAGAACGCCATCGTGCTCGGCAAGCATTCCGGCCGCCATGCGTTCGAGGAGCGCCTGCATGAGCTGGGTTACACGCTCGATCACGAGAAGCTCGAGAAGGCATTCGAGAAGTTCAAGATTCTGGCTGACAAGAAGAAGGTCATCAAGGACCGCGACCTCGAGGGTCTGATCGGTGCTGTTCGGTTTCCGGCGAGGAGCGCTACACGCTCGACCGCTTTGTCATCAACTCTGGCAACACCATTACCTCTACCGCTGTTATCCGCGTCAAGAAGGGCGACGAGATGTTTGAGCGCGCTGCCGCTTCCGACGGCCCGATCAACGCATCGTTCCATGCAATCGACAAGATCATCGGCAAGGAAATCGTTCTGGAGGACTACTCGCTGCGCGCACTGACCGACGGCGAGGACGCACAGAGCGAAGCTATTGTCAAGATCCGCGTAGACGGCAGCAACGAGGTTGTTACCGGCCGCGGCGTATCGGTTGACGTTATGGAGGCGTCCATCAAGGCGTACATCAACGGCATTAACAAGTATTTTAACGACTAATTCAGCAGGAGGAACGCTGTTATGGGTATGACAATGACGCAGAAGATCCTCGCAAAGCATGCGGGTCTGGAAAGCGTAACGGCAGGTCAGCTGATCGAGGCAAACGTAGATCTCACGCTGGCAAACGATATCACCGGTCCGGTTGCCATTCGAGAGATGGAGAAGGCGGGCTTCGATAAGGTGTTCGACAACACGAAGATCGCGCTGGTAATGGACCACTTTGCACCGAACAAGGATATTAAGTCCGCAGAGCAGTGCCTCGAATGCCGCGAGTTCTCCAAGAAGTACAACATCGTAAACTTCTTCGACGTTGGCGCAATGGGTATCGAGCACGCGCTGCTGCCGGAAAAAGGTCTGACCGCTCCCGGTGAGCTTATCATCGGCGCGGACAGCCACACCTGTACTTATGGCGCGCTGGGCGCGTTCTCGACCGGCGTGGGCTCGACCGACCTCGCCGCCGGCATGGCGACGGGCAAGGCATGGTTCAAGGTGCCGAGCGCGATCAAGTTCGTGCTCACCGGCAAGCTGAGCCCGTGGGTATCCGGCAAGGACGTGATCCTGCACATTATCGGCAAGATCGGCGTGGACGGCGCGCTGTACAAGTCCATGGAGTTCGTGGGCGAGGGCGCACACGCTGTCCATGGACGACCGCTTCACCATCTGCAACATGGCCATCGAGGCCGGTGCGAAAAACGGCATCTTCCCGGTGGATGACAAGACGATGGACTACATCAAAGGGCCGCGTAAACCGCGACGTTACCGTATTCGAGGCCGACCCGGACGCCGAGTACGAGCAGACCATCGAGATCGACCTGTCTGCACTCCGTCCGACCATCGCGTGCCCGCACCTGCCGGAGAACACCAAGACCATTGACGACCTCGGCCATATTGAGGTTCAGCAGTCGGTCATCGGTTCCTGCACCAACGGCCGCATCGACGATATGCGCGTTGCAGCCGAAATCCTCAAGGGCCGCAAAGGTAAATCCGAATGTGCGCACCATCATCATCCCGCAACACAGGAAGTTTACCTGCAGTGCATCGAGGAGGGTCTGACCAAGATCTTCATTCAGGCTGGCGCTATCGTTTCCACGCCGACCTGCGGCCCGTGCCTCGGCGGTCATATGGGTATCCTGGCGCACGGCGAGAAGGCGGTTTCCACCACCAACCGCAACTTTGTCGGCCGTATGGGTCATATCACCTCGGAAATTTATCTGGCAAGCCCGGCCATCGCTGCCGCAAGTGCGGTAGCAGGCTATATCTGCGCACCGGACGACCTGAAGTAAGGGAGGAAACACATACCATGAACGCAAAAGGCAAGGTTTTCAAGTACGGCGACAATGTCGATACCGACGTTATCATCCCCGCCCGTTATCTGAATATCGCAGACCCGAAGGAGCTGTCCACCCACGCAATGGAGGACATCGACGCGGATTTCGTCAAGAATATGCACCCGGGCGACATCGTTGTCGCGACCCGCAACTTCGGCTGCGGCTCCTCCCGTGAGCACGCACCGCTTGTTCTCCGCGAGAACGGCGTTTCCTGCGTTATCGCGTCCTCGTTCGCGCGTATCTTCTACCGCAACGCCATCAACATCGGTCTGCCGATCCCTCGAGTGCGAGGCAGCGGCGAACGGCATTGATGCAGGCGACGAGGTAGAAGTAGACTTCGACACCGGCGTGATCACCGACGTTACCAAGGGCGAGCTGGCAGGCAGCTGCATTCCGCCGTTTATCCAGAACATCATCAAGGCGGGCGGCCTGCTCAAGTCGCTCAAGGAGAGAGAGGCATAATCCCATGGAATACAATATTGCTGTTGTCAAGGGTGACGGCATCGGCCCGGAGATCGTATCCGAGGCCATGCTCGTGCTCGATAAGGTCGGCGAAAAGTTCGGCCACAAGTTTCAGTTTCAGGAGGTCCTCGCAGGCGGCTGCTCGATCGACAAGAACGGCATCCCGCTGACCGATGAGACCATCGAGATCTGCAAGAACGCGGATTCCGTTCTGCTCGGCGCGGTAGGCGGCCCGAAGTGGGATGATGTGCCGAGTGCAAAGCGTCCGGAGAAGGCGCTGCTCGGTCTGCGCGCCGCACTGGGTCTGTTCGTCAACCTACGCCCGGCGCAGATGCACAAGGCACTTGCGGATGCGTGCCCGATCAAGCCTGAGATTATTGGTGACGGCTTCGACATTCTCGTTTGCCGTGAGCTGACCGGCGACGTTTACTTCGGCAAGCACTACCGTCGCGAGAGCGACAAGGGCTGGGGCGAGACCGGTGCAGACGATATGAACTACTTTGCGGCCGGTGACCTTCAGGAAGACGCACAGGGTAACCAGAACCAGAGCGCTCAGCAGCTGGTTGGCGGAACCGAACAGCGGCCAGATGTTGGCATAGCCGACCTGGGTCAGCAGGAAGCCAAATGCCAGGGTGATGATGGTGGAGAAGTAGGTGTTGCAGAACAGCTTACGCCAGCCTTCTGCATGCGCCATATCGTCCACGGAGAAGAGCTCCTGGAAGCTCATGCGGCCGATTCTTGCAACAGCATCCAGACTCGTCAGCGCCAGCGCGGAAACGCACATGGTCATAAAGACGGTAGCAACATAAACGGGCACGCCGAACATCTCAAAGAAACCAGCAACGCCGCGGCTGAAGATCTGGAACGGGGTACCAGCAGCGGGGGTACCGTCAGCAGCAGCGGCTGCACCGGCAACGCAGAGGGCCAGAACAGCCAGCAGGCTTTCCAGCACCATAGCACCGTAACCAACCTTCAGCATATCCTTTTCGCTTTCAACCGTCTTGGAAGAAGTACCGGAGGAAACCAGACTGTGGAAGCCGGAAACAGCACCGCAAGCCACGGTAACGAACAGAATGGGGAACATGGTGCCCAGTTTTTCGTTATTGAAACCGGTAAAGACGGGCAGGTTCATGGTGGGATGTGCAACCAGCAGGCCAACAACAGCACCGGCAATCATGCAGATGAACATGAAGGTGGTCATGTAGTCGCGGGGCTGCTTCAGCAGCCACATGGGCAGAACTGCAGCAAAGAAAATGTAAATAAAGGTGATGTAGCTCCAGGTAGCCTTGTCAAAAATCAGGGGGAATTTCATGCCGACAGCAAAGGACAGCACGATGAACACGATGCCCAGAACAGCCTCTTTCCAGCCGGAGAAGTTGAACTTCTTCTGGATCAGGCCAAACACAACAGCGAACAGCATGAACATGATGGAAACCATGCCGGCTGCGCCGTTGGTGGTAGCTGCATCAGCCAGGCTGGTAACGCCGTCAACCGTGGTGTAAGCGTTAAAAGTACCGGCAACCATATCAGCAAAAGCTGCAATAACGATGCCGCAGAACAGCCAGCAGAACAGCAGGAACAGCTTACGGCCCAGCTTGCCGATGTACTTTTCGATCAGCATGCCCATGGACTTGCCGTCGTTCTTAACGGAAGCATACAAAGCGCCGAAGTCGGTAATAGCGCCAAAGAAAACGCCGCCGATGAGCACCCACAACAAAACCGGCACCCAGCCGAAGGCTGCCGCCTGAATCGCGCCCGTGACAGGGCCCGCGCCCGCAATGGACGAGAACTGATGGCTGAAAACCGTCCAGCCGTTGGTGGGAACGTAATCCTTACCATCGTTATACTTAACAGCGGGGGTCTGTGCGTTCGGGTTAATGCCCCAGGTTTTTGCCACCCAGCGCCCATAAAACGCATAAGCACAGACAAGAACCACAGCAGCGATCAACACGATGACGAGTGTGTTCATGATAATCCTTCTCTCCGTTAATAATAAAAATTTTCCACTCCATCCAGCCAAATGCGGTAAACAAAAAAGCCTTCGTCTTTCTTTGTTGGCCCATTTGGACCAACGCAAAGACGAAGGCATACACTGCAATCATGCGCTGCACCATTGCAACTTTTACTTCCGCGTTACCACTTTGCTTTGCCGGCTCAATGCCGACCGCTCACCCGCAGCCCCACACCGCACTGTGCCGGACTGCGCACCCCATTAACGGAGGGTTCCCGGCTTGAACTACACGGCGGGCGGTTCTGCCCGCTTGTACAAGCCGGCGCACATCGTGATTGATCCGGTGATGTTCGCCAAAAACGGTGATCCGCTGATGGATCCGGCGTCTGTCGGCACACTTATTGAGACCGTACTGCCGTTTGCCGAGGTGCTGACTCCGAACGTACCGGAGGCGCAGTATCTGGCAGATATGGAAATCCGCACGCCCGAGGACATGGAGGAGGCAGCACGCCGCATCTATGCCAAGGGCTGCAGAAACGTGCTCGTCAAGGGCGGCAAGAACATCGCAGGTGCGGTGGACGTGCTGTTCGACGGCGAGACCTGTCACCGCATTGAGATTGAGCAGATCGACACCACCAGCACGCACGGCACGGGCTGCACGCTGTCCTCTGCGATCGCATCCAATCTGGCGCTTGGCCACAGCGTGCCCGAGGCGGTAAAGCTATCTAAAGAGTACGTCACCGACGCTATCCGTCATGCACCCGGTCTGGGGCATGGCTGCGGTCCGCTTAACCATTTTTGCCGTATTTTTTCGGAGAGTGAAAGACAATGAAAAAGAATTCTATCCGTAAACTGACCATTGCAGGCGTTCTCGTCGCAGTTGCAGTCGTTGGCAGCCTGTTTTCCATACCGGTGCTTGGCGCGAAGTGCTCGCCGGTGCAGCATATGGTAAATGTGCTCGGCGCCGTTCTGCTGGGACCGTGGTACGCGCTCGGCATGGGCTTTGCAGCAGCACTGATCCGCAACGTGCTCGGCTTGGGAAGTCTGCTGGCGTTCCCCGGCTCGATGATCGGTGCGCTGCTGTGCGGTCTGGCCTACAAGGCCTGCCCGAAGCTGCCGGTCGCTTACGCTGGTGAGGTATTCGGCACCGGCATTCTCGGCGGTCTGGCTTCCTACCCGATTGCCGCATTCGTGATGGGCAATACCAAGGCAGCTCTGTTCACCTTTGTGCCGTCCTTCCTCGTGTCCACTGCGGTGGGTGCGGCGATTTCGGTTCTGGTGCTGAGCGCCCTCAAGCGCACGCATGTTCTCAGCGCACTGGAAGGTGCTAAGCATTGATCGATACTATTAAAGCCGTTCTCGAAAACACGCAGAACCGCACACCGATGGTGCATTCCATCACCAATAATGTTACCATCAACGACTGCGCGAATATCATCCCTTGCGGCAGGCGGCACGGCCATTATGGCGCAGGATGAGCGTGAGGTCGAGGAGATTACCTCGCACGCACAGGCACTTGTAATCAACATGGGCGCTGTCCGTGCACAGGAGGCCATGCTGCGTGCAGCCAAGATTGCAAAGCGCAACGGCCGTCCGGTCGTGCTCGATCCGGTAGCCGCCGGTGCCAGCACGCTCCGGCGTGAAATGTGTTCCCGCCTGTTGAGCGAAAATCTTGTTTCGGTCATTCGCGGCAATGCATCCGAGGTGCGGGCGCTCGCCGCAGGAGCCGAGCAGGAGACCGGCGTGGAAGCCAGTGCGCTCGACAGCGTGACCGAGGACAATTTACAGGAATCCGCAGCGTGGCTGCGGTCATTCAGCCGCCGGACCGGAGCTGTCGTCATGCTCACCGGCGCGATGGATGTAATTACCGATGGAACCCGTACCGCAGTGGTACGCGGCGGCAGTGCGTATCTGCGGCGGATCACCGGCGCAGGCTGTATGCTCACCTCGCTGACCGGCGTGTACTGCGGTGCGAATCCAGATATATTGTTAGAAGCCGCAGTCACGGCATCGGAGGTGATGAAGCATTGCGGAGAAACAGCCGAGGCGCGTGTGCGTAAAGAGATGGAGGGCACCGCTTCCTTTCGTACGCGCCTGATCGACGCAGTAAGTCTGCTGAATGCGGACGAACTGACGCCGAACCTCTGTTTGCAGATTCTGTAAGCAGAAAAATGCTGCCGGCAGAATTTTGCCGTCAGTCTTAGGAAAATCATCAACATACTTTCATTGGGGGTACCACCTTGAACAACAAAACCACCGAAAGACTGCTTGCCGCAACGCAGGACATCTGGGAAGGCTATCTGAACCATCCGTTTGTCCACGGTATTGCCGACGGCAGCCTCGACATTCAAAAATTTCGTTTTATCTTCTGCAGGATTATGTTTACCTGTTTGATTACGCAAAGGTGTTCGCGCAGGGCGTTGTCAAGTCCCGCGATCCCGAGATCATGCGTGTGTTCGCAACCTCGGTGGCGAATATTCTCGGCGGTGAGATGAACATTCACCGCGGCTACATGAACCGTCTCGGCATCACCGAGGAGGACGCAGAGCGCGTCAAGCCGTCGCTGAATAACGAGTCTTACACATCCTACATGCGCGCTGTTGCAGCCGAGGAAGGTCCGGCGGAGATTATGGCGGCTGTGCTTTCGTGTGCACTCAGCTATGAATACATCGCCAAGTGGATCGTCGCCAACTACCCGAACGCCGATCAGCATGAGTTCTACGGTGAATGGGTGCAGGGCTACGCATCCGAGGACTATGCGGCAGAAAACCGCAAGCTGGTCGCTTATATGGAGCGTCTGAGTGAGGGCTATACCGAGTCGCAGCTTGCGCGTCTGACTGATATTTTCGTCGCGTGCTCGCGCTACGAGAGCATGTTCTGGGACATGGCCTGGAACGAGGCGATGTAAGCCATGCTGGAGTTTCGCAACGTCGTTTTTCAGTACGACAGTGAGGATTTTAACATCATTGACGGTCTGTCCTTCCATCTTGAGAAGGGAGAATTTGTGTCGGTCATCGGACCGTCCGGCTGCGGCAAATCCACGATTTTCCGCCTGACCAACCAGCTTCTGCCGCGCAGGAGCGGTGAAATTCTGGTGGACGGCAAAAGCATCGACGGACGGCGCGGCTACTGCGGCTACATGCCGCAGCGCGACCTGCTGTTTCCGTGGCGCACGGTGAACGAAAACCTGCGTCTGCCGATGGAGATTCGCGGCGGCATTTCCCGCGCGGAGATGGACAAGCGTGCAGCGGAAACGCTCGAGCACGTCGGTTTGGCTGGCTGGGGCGACAAGCGCCCGGAGGAGCTTTCCGGCGGCATGCGTCAGCGTGCGGCATTCGCGCGTACGCTGCTGACCGGCTCGGAACTGCTGCTGCTCGATGAACCTTTTTCCGCGCTCGACTTTCTCACGCGCATCACTATGCAGGAGTGGCTGCTCGATCAGTGGGAGCAGGACAGCAAGACCGTCCTGTTCATCACCCACGATGTAGAGGAGGCTATTTTCCTGTCCGGCCGTGTTCTGGTCGTGGAGGATACACCAATCCGCAAGCTGCACTCGTTTGAGGTGCCTGCACCGTATCCGCGCACGCGTGCGTGCCTGACCGACCCGAAGATGCTTGAGTTGAGAGAAAATCTGATTTCTCTGCTCAGAAAAGAGGTGCAGGCATGAAAAAGAATGCAAATCTGCCCGCACTGATCTTTATGTTCGCGCTGCTCATCGTCTGGCAGTGCATAGCCATGGGCATGAATGCGGCCTACATTCTGCCGTCGCCGACACAGGTGCTTGTGCGCCTGTGGGAGCTGCGCAAACCGCTGTTCACCGCACATCTGCCGGCCACCATGCTGTGTACCGGAGTCGGCCTTGCGATCTCGATCGCGCTCGGTCTGCTGCTCGCCATCGTAATGGACGCGAGTCCGTCGGCGGAGAAAATGCTGTACCCGCTCATCGTCGCTTCACAGACCATTCCGACAACCGCACTTGCGCCGCTGTTTGTGCTCTGGTTCGGCTACACGATCTGGAGCAAGGTGCTCGTCACCGTGCTCATCACGTTCTTCCCGATCGCGATGACCGTGTTTGACGGCTTCCGCTCGGCGAAGACCGATATGGTCGATATGCTCAAGACCTTCGGCGCAGGCAAGAAGGAAATTTTCTCAAGCTGAAAATTCCGGCAGCGCTGCCGTACTTTTTCTCGGCGCTCAAAATGGCGATCCCGATGTCGATCATCGGCGCGGCCATCGGCGAGTGGCTGGGCGCACAGGCCGGTCTCGGCTATTTCAGCCGCCGCATGATGACGCAGCTGGACGGCGCTGGCGTGTTTGCACCGATCGTACTGCTGAGCGTGGTTGCGATGATCGCAGTAGGCATTGTAAGCTGGCTGGAGAAGAAGATTATCACCTGGCGCAGCAGCTTATAAACTTGATAACACAATTTTAAGAAAAACGAAATTTTTTGTTCTAACATAAGGAGAAAATCATATATGAAAAAGCGTATTCTTGCACTTCTGGCAGCAGGCACCATGCTGCTGACCGGCTGCGGCGCACAGAACGCCGCACAGTCTGATGCGGCAAACAGCGGCAGCGATAATCTGCAGCACCTGACCGTTGTGCTCGACTGGTATCCGAATGCTCTGCATGCATTCCTGTACGAAGCGCAGGAGAAGGGTTACTTCGCAGAGGAAGGTCTGGATGTGGATATCCAGTCCCCGGCAGGCGTAAACGATGCCATGAGCATGGTTGCCGCCGGCAAGGCAGACATTGGTCTGTATTATCAGCAGGATGTCATTCAGGCTCGTGCTGAGCAGGATGTGCCGATCAAGTCCATCGGTGCAGTGGTTCAGGGTCCGCTGAACATCATCCTGTCGCTCAAGGACAAGAACATCACTACGCCGAAGGATCTCGAGGGCAAGACTGTCGGCTACGCGGGCACCGAGCTTTCCGAGGCACTGGTCCGCAGCATTATGCAGTCCAACAGTGCCGATCCGAACAGCGTGAACATGGTTGACGTTGGCTTCGACCTGATGAGCTCGATGACCACCGGCAACGTCGATGCAACCATCGGCTGTCTGGTCAACCACGAGGTACCGCAGATGGAGAAGGAAGGCTTCGAGGTCAATTACTTCTTCCCGGATGATTACGGTGTGCCGAAGTATTACGAAGGTATTTTCCTCGCAAGCGATGATATGATTGCAAACAATTCCGATACGCTGAAGGGCTTTCTGCGCGCTTGCAGCAAAGGGCTTTGAGGACTTCAAGAGCAACACCGACGATGTTCTGCAGGTTCTGCTCGACAATCAGGATGAGGCAAACTTTGCACTCGACCCGGATGTAGAGAAGAAGTCCTGTGAGACGCTGCTGCCGCTCATGGAGACCGAGGACGCGAAGTTCCTCTCTCAGACCGAGCAGTGCTGGCAGGAAAATATTGACTGGATGTACGATCAGGGCCTGATTGCAGAGAAGCCGGATGTTTCCGACGTTATGGTAAACCTCGACTTCTAAAAATACGCATATAGAACAGGGGACAGAGCATTGGCTCTGTCCCTTTTGTGTTATCCGTCCAGCTTGTCAATCATCTCGCGCATTTGTGTTCGCAGAACGCTGCAGCTGTGCCAGTTCTTCCTCGGAGAGCGGAATATCCAGCACAGCTTCCGCGCCGTTTCGTCCGACGATGGTCGGCACACCCAGACAAATACCGTCCACGCCGTAGTGTCCGTAAATCATCGAAGTGACCGGCAGCACGGAATGTTCATTGCGTACAATGGCCTCCGCGATGCGCCGCACCGCCATGCCAATACCGTAATAGGTTGCGCCTTTGCTGTCGATAATCTGATACGCTGCATCGCGCACATGCTCGTAAATGCGGGAAAGCTCATCTGCCGGTTTGGTGATGCCGGCAATGCGGCAGTAATCGTCCAGATCGGCACCGGAGATATTAGCGCTCGACCATACCGCCAGCTCGCTGTCTCCATGCTCGCCAATGATAAAGGCATGGACGTTGCGGCTGTCCACGCCAAGCCGCTGTCCGAGCAGATACTTGAGCCGCGCGGTATCCAGCACGGTACCGGAACCGAGTACACGTCCGGCAGGGAAGCCGCTCAGCTGCTGCGCCAGACAGGTTAGCACATCGACCGGATTGGACACAACCAGCAGAATCGCCTCACGATTGACTGCCGTAAGCTGTGCTATGACGGAGGACAGGATGCCTTTATTTCGTCCGAGCAGCTCCAAACGGCTTTCGCCGGGCTTCGGGTTTGCGCCTGCCGCAATGATGATAAGACCGCATTCGGCGAGGTCAGCATAGTCTCCGGCCATGACGCGGCACGGCTTGCTGAACGCCACACCATGATTGATGTCCGCAGCTTCACCGATAGCCTTGTCGCGGTTCATATCCACGAGTACCAGATCGGAGAACAGTCCGGAAACCGCCAATGTGTATGCGCAGGTCGCGCCGACAAAGCCCACGCCGATCACGCCGCATTTTTGAATATTCGTCATATTGGATACACTCCTTCTGCGAGTAGTATATCCGTTTTGTTGTTGGAAAACACATGGCTTTGTGCTATACTTATACTGTATTTTTATAGGCAATATCAGTTCAGGAGGATAGGACTATGAATAAATGGTTACGCGCTGTCTGCGTCGGCGCGGCTGCCGCTGCCATGCTGACCGCTTCGGCCTTTGCGGCAAATTATACGAATTGTGCGGATTCGCTGCATGAAATGGGGCTGTTTCAGGGCACGCAGAACGGCTATGACCTCGACCGCACGCCGACCAGGGCGGAAGCGGCTGTCATGCTGGTGCGTCTGCTCGGCAAAGGAGGCTGAGGCCAAGACGCTGACGTATACTGCACCGTTTACCGATCTCAAGGGATGGGAAAAGCCGTATGTGCAGTATCTGTACAGCAACGGTCTGGCGAATGGCACGAACCGGACGACCTTCCATCCGACCGGCAAGTGCACCGCGCAGATGTACGCGACCTTCCTACTGCGTGCGCTCGGCTACTCGGATACGGCGGATTTCAGCTATGCGAACGCGATAGAGACTGCTCGTGAGCAGGGTATTTACGACACCGGTATCATCAACGTGCAGAATTTCCTGCGCGACGATGCTGCAGCGGCAAGCTACACGGTGCTGTCCGTTTCGCCGAAGAACAGTGAAGGCACGCTGCTCGATCAGCTTGTCAGCGAAAACGCGATAACCGAAGCGGACGCGAAATCGTATCAGAATCTGTTTTCGACCTACGCGCAGTACCGCGAGGCAACCGCCGGTATGGACGCTCTGCTGCATTACTCGGTCAACAGCGAGTTTGCGTCTCCGGCGGCTGTGACCCATGACGGCAGGACGGTCATGCAGGTGCAGACGAGCGAGACCACCGTGTTCGACCGCGAGAAGAACGAACTGCTCACCGACCGCAAAATGACGCTTTCCGCGCCGAATACATCGGATAAGCAGCTGCTGACGCAGAGTTATCTGTCGGACGGTGCGCTGTATCACAAATTGAGCGGTTCATGGTCGGCAGAGCTGGTGACTGCCGCTGAGCAGGAGGGCCTTGCCGCGATGTATGGCCGCGTACCGCTGGTATGTGTCGATTCGCTGAGTCAGCGTGCAGGCAGCTGGACCATTATCTGTGCCGATACGCCGAACGCCTACACCGAACTGCTCTGGTCGGTCGAAAGTGCAATGGGTGATTTAGGCGAAGCCGTCCGGCTGCAGCCGACCACGGTAACGCAGTCGGTCAGCGGCGGTACGATTCGCAGGCAGAGTGTTTCCGCAGCCTTCACGCTGGACGGCATGACGGCAGAGCCTGTTATCATCAGCACACTGGACAAAACCGGTGCAGATGCTGTGCTGAACGCGCCCAAGTAAACGCATAAGTTCCGCCTTTTTCGCATATTTGTGTGATACGGAGGTGCGGAGATGGAGAGACGGCTGAAATGCGGCGTTTGCGCCGCGGCGGCACTCGCGCTGGTGCTGTGCTTTGGCATGGAGCAGAAAACCCGTGCAATGCAGACGGCAGGGAACGCTCAAACCACGCTCGTCATTGATGCCGGACACGGCGGCTTCGACGGCGGCGCGGTCGGCGCGGATGGAACCGCCGAGCAGGATATCAATTTGAGCATTGCAAAACGGGTGCAGGTGCTGGCGAATTTCTTCGGTGTGCCGACGGCTATGACGCGGCCGGATGAAAATGCACTTGATTACAATCCTTCCCGCACGGTGCGAGAGAACAAAATCGCGGATATCAAGGCGCGGGAAAAGCTGGTAAACAGCATTCCGTCGCCGGTGTTTCTGAGCATTCACCTGAATAAATTCAGCGACGCGCAGTACCACGGCGCCCAGGTGTTTTACTCGACAGGGATGCAGGGCAAGCCGCTGGCCGAGCAGATACAGCAGTGCCTGATTGACGGCTGCGACCCATTGAATCATCGCAAGGCTAAACAGGCAGACAGCGCCATCTATCTGATGAAAAAGCTGGACTGCCCGGCGGTTATCATCGAATGCGGCTTTCTGTCCAATCCGGCCGAAGAAGCGCGGCTGCGGGACGAAGCCTATCACAAACAACTTGCTGCCGCCGTGATCTGCGGATATTTACGCAGCCAGAGCGGTATGTAACGGAGGAAATATGAAGCAAAAGACAGTTTTTCTGTGCGGTGACTGCGGATATGAAAGTCCGAAATGGTACGGCAAATGTCCGTCCTGCGGCGCATGGAACACCATGAGCGAATTCAAGGAGAAGCCGGTTTCGGCGGCACGCGGCACGAATACATTTCAGCGCGGCGAATCGCGGCCGACTCTGCTCAAGGATATTGATACCGGAGACGAAAGCCGGTTCCATTCTGGAATCGGTGAACTCGACCGCGTTCTCGGCGGCGGCGCTGTACACGGCTCGTTTGTACTGGTCGGCGGTGAGCCGGGCATCGGCAAACCACGCTGCTGCTGCAAATGTGTCAGAAATGTGCAAAAATGCTCGCGTGCTCTATGTTTCGGGCGAGGAATCGCTCAAGCAGATCAAAATTCGTGCGGCACGCCTGCACATTTCTTCACCCGAGCTGTACATCCTTGCCGAGACCGACATGGAGCAGATCATCAACGAAACCGAGCTGCTCGAGCCGGATATTCTAATCGTGGACTCTATCCAGACGGTCTATAAGCGCGATTTAACTGCCGCTCCCGGCGGTACGACGCAGATCAAGGAATGCGCGATGAGTCTGATGCAGTACGCGAAGAATCGCAATGTGACGATTTTTATTGTTGGTCATGTCAACAAAGAGGGTACGCTGGCAGGCCCAAAAAATCCTTGAGCACATGGTGGACTGCGTGCTGTATTTCGAAGGGGAATCCACAGGTCCGTTCCGCTGTCTGCGTGCGGCGAAAAACCGCTACGGCTCAACCAATGAAATCGGCGTGTTTGAAATGAGCGATCACGGTTTGCTCGAGGTGCAGAATCCGTCTGCGGCTATGCTGGCCGGTCATCCGCAGGGGTGCGTCCGGCAACTGCATTGCCTGCGTGATGGAGGGCAGCCGTCCTCTGCTCGCCGAGGTGCAGGCGCTTGCTGCGAAAACGCAGTTTGTGTGCCGCGCCGCACCGCTGCCGGCGTGGACTACAACCGCATGGTGCTGCTGCTCGCCATTCTGGAAAAACGCTGCGGGCTGTTTCTGTCGTCGAGCGATGTGTACGTCAACGTCGTCGGAGGCATGCGGCTGGACGAGCCCGCTGTGGATTTGCCGATGGTGCTGGCAATCGCATCCAGCTTTCGGGACAAGCCGCTGCCGGAAGGCGTCATGAGCTTCGGCGAGGTCGGCCTGACCGGCGAGCTGCGTGCGGTGTCCAATCCGGGACAGCGTATCAATGAGGCATACCGCCTTGGTTTCCACACCTGTATCATGCCTATGCAGGATGTAGACGAGGACCTGCTGCAGAAAATGAATATCGTGCGTGCGAAAAACCGTCGGTGACGCGATTCGTGCCGTATTGTAAGCATAATTTTCACCTCCTCTCCGCAGACTAAACTCAGTTTGCGTCAGGGGAGGTTTTGCATTTGGAGAATAAGATCCGCGCGGTGCTGCTTACGACGGCAGGTGTGCTGACGGCAATGCTGTTCTGGTCGTGGAAGCACCGTCCGCCGGAGGCGGTTTTGGTACGCACAGCGGCCGCCGAAACGCAGGATATCTACAATAGTGTGACGATTTTCGGTACGGTCGAGTCCGCAGAGAGCACAGCGGTTTGTCCGGCGAAAAATGGTGTAGTAAGTGCAGTGTATGCCGCAACAGGCGACACCGTGCAGAAGGGTGATACCCTGTGTACGCTGACTGATATCGGCAGATCGCAAACAGCTGCGGATTACTGGCAGACCGCGCAGAAGCGTGTTTGCAATTTCCGGCACGGTGAACACTGTCACCGCCGAGGACGCTCATGCGCTGTATGCGCCGATGGACGGTACTGTGCTGACCGTTCCGCAGGCGGGCGAGAGTGTATCGGCCGATATGCCGTGCATACAAATTGCGAATCCGGATAAGCTGCGCGTGCGTGCGCAGTCTCCCCGAGCTATATGTAGGAGAGCTTGCTGTCGGGCAGCGCGCTAACATCACATTTTCGGCAGTGGACGGCACCTTTCACGCCGAATTAACCGCAATTGCTCCTGCGGCTGTGAAAACCTTTAGTTTGACAAACGAAGATGCCGAAGCAACCGTTGAGGTGCTGCTTGATTTGAATGACTCAACCGAAAAATCTGCGCCCCGGCTATTCCGCGACCGTTAAGGTATTCACAGACCATCGAGACGATGCTGCGGTTGTACCATATGAAGCTATTTGCCAGCGCGGCGAACAAGAGTTTGTATTCTGCGTGCAGGACGGCCATGCCGTGCAGTGCGCGGTACAGACCGGCTATCTGCTCGAGGATACGGTTGAAATTTTAGACGGCTTGCCGACAGGTGTATCGGTCATTCTGTCGCCGCCCGATGAATTGACTGACGGTGATCCGGTGGAGGTACAGACATGAGACTGCGGGATATTCTGTCACTGGCGGCACATAATCTGCGGGAAAGTCCGCTGCGGACGGCACTTTGCGCACTTTCTGTTGCGGTTGGAAGCGGTGCACTGCTGCTTATCCTTTCCATTGGTCTGTATGGGCGAAAACAGGTGGACGTCGGTTTGCAGACACTCGGCGTCAGCGGTTTATCGGTGTACACGGAAAGCGGACACGCGGGAACGATACTCTCGGCAGCACTGGCGGATGAGATAGAGCAGGATGTGGACGGCATTCGCACGCTGATGCCGATCAAGGCGCAGAGCGGCACCGTGCGCGTCGGACACACAACTGAGCACGCGGTACTTCTCGGTGCAGACGAACGGCTCGGTGAAGTCATGCAAATGGAGATGCTGGCAGGTACACTGCCGAACGCATGGCAGTGTGCAAACGCTGAGCCAGTCGCCGTGGTCGGCGATGATCTGGCACAGACGCTGTACAGACGGACAAATATCACCGGACGGCAGATTCGGCTAAAGGTAAACGGCACCGACCGGTATTTCACGGTATGCGGTGTTGTGCGGGCACAGACGGGGGCATTCGGCGGAATGCTGTCGGCGGTTGCACCGCATCTGGTCTATGTGCCGTATGCGTGTATCGCGTCGCAAACCGAACGCACGGATCAAGTGTTTGTGCAGTGCATTTCGCAGACAGATACTGCTTCGGTCAGCTCTCAGATCGAAAAGTACCTGACCGATCGACAGCAGGTGCGCGGCGTGCATGTACAGAATATGTCGGGTGCGGTGCAGACTGTACAGCAGCTTGCCGAAATGGGAATCGGCCTGTTTGCCGCCGTCGGTACGGTAACACTGTTTGTCGCGCTCATCGGTGTGATGGGAAGCATGCTGGCTGCCGCTCACGAGAAAACAGGGGAGATCGGCATTCTGCTGGCGCTCGGCGCACAGCCGCATGATATTCGCCGGACATTTCTCCTGCAGGCTGTGCTGCTGTGCCTGTTCGGCGGAATCGTCGGTCTGGCAGCCGCAGGTGCGCTCCTGCACTTCGGAGCAGCACTGCTCCTGCCGGAAGGCCGTGTGTTTGCCGGATTGCTGACACTTTCCACACTCAGCGGAGCCGCTGCCGGACTGCTCCCGGCGGTTTCGTGCGGCCGCTCTCGATCCAATCGACGCAATATGCAAATAACTCTTTTCTTTCGCCTTTATTTGTGCTATCATTAACAGTGACAAATAACGAATAGGGCGACTGTACTGTAGAAAGGAATGGAGTTTGCATGCGCCATATTATTGATTTATGTGATTTAACGGAAAAAGAATTTTCCGATCTGTACAAGCTGGTCAGCAATATTATCGACCGACCGGAGGGTTATGTAGATGCCTGCCGCGGCAAGGTGCTGGGCAGCCTGTTTTATGAACCTTCTACCCGTACCAACCTGTCGTTTTCCACCGCGATGATGAGACTGGGCGGCAGTGTTGTCGGTTTTTCCGATCCGAACGCCACTTCTGCGTCTAAGGGCGAAACACTCAAAGGATACTATCAACATGGTATCCAGCTATGCGGATATGATCGTCATGCGCAACCCGCGAGAGGGCGCAGCCAAGGTAGCTTCAATGTACTCGTCTGTGCCTGTCATCAATGCCGGCGACGGCGGTCATCTGCACCCGACCCAGACGCTTGCCGATATGATTACCATTCTGCGTATGCGCGGCTCTGCTGACGATATGAAGATTGGTCTGTGCGGTGATTTGAAGTACGGCCGTACCGTGCATTCTCTGCTGCATTTCCTGCAGCGGTATCATAATGTACAGTTTTATCTGATCGCACCTGATGCACTCAAGCTGCCGGACTATATGGTAAAATTCCTGAAAGACAACAATATGCCGTTCTGCGAGGTAGACAGCATTGATGAAGTTCTGCCCGAGCTGGATGTGCTGTACATGACTCGCATTCAGCGCGAGCGCTTTGTCACGGCAGAGGAGTACGCAAACCTTGAAGGCAATTATCAGCTGACAGCTGAGAAGATGAAGCGCGCCAAGAAGGACATGCTGGTGCTTCATCCGCTGCCGCGTGTTGATGAGATTGCACAGGACGTGGATGATGATCCGCGTGCGGTCTACTTCCGCCAGGCGCGGTTCGGCATGTTCGGCCGTATGGCACTGCTGCTGACGCTGTCCAAGCTGCCGTTCGAGCGTGCCGGTCATCATGAAATCGGTGCAGATCCCGGCATCCGCTGCTCTAACCACAAGTGCATGACGCGAAGCGAGCTGTATGTACCGCTGCACGGCAAGGTCGGGTGACCGCTGTCCGTACTGCGATGCCGCGCTGGAGATGCAGCTGTAATAAAAAACAAAGAGTCTGTTGCAGAACAGGTCCGCAAAGAACGCAGGGACGAAAGGTCGCATAAGGCATTTCGTCCCTGCGTTTGTTTTCGAAAATGGGTGGTTTGGTCTTGTTTCACACCTAATCATAAAGCAAAAGACGAGTAAGCAATTCCTTTCGGGGAAACTTACCCGTCTTTTCTTACGCGCTATTTTGCAGCGCGCCCTTTTATGTTACTTATCGCTGTTTTTCGGCTGTTTTACAGGCACACGCTCACCGTTCGGCCGGATTTCCGCCAGCGGATTCCTTGCCGCAGCTTCGCGCATGTTTTCATTCTCGATGTGGGTGTAGATCATGGTCGTATCCACACTCGAGTGACCAAGAATGCTTTGCAGTGTGCGGATATCCACGCCGTTCTGGTACATGAGCGTTGCCGCTGTGTGACGCAGCTTGTGCGCAGAGTATTTTTGGGGTCGAGTCCGGCTTGACCAATATATTTCTTTACCAGCCACTTGACCGTCTGTACGTTAATACGGTTGCGCTTTTTGCTGACAAACAGCGCGTCCGCGTCCTGCTCGTTCGGCTCCAGGCGTTTGGGCAGATACTGTTCGAGCGCGGCAAGACACGCATCGTTGAGAAATACCGTCCTCTGCTTGCCGCCCTTACCGAGCACGCGCACGGTATCGTCCTTGAAGTCGGTCAGATTCAGTCCGACCAGTTCGGAAACACGCATGCCGCAGTTAAGGAAAAACGTCAGGATGCAGTAATCTCGCTCGGCATACGGGCCGGTGACGGATTCCAGAAGCCGCACGCTGTCGTCCGTTGTAAGATAAGTCGGCAGAGATTTACGGACAGTCGGCGCTTCCAGTCCGCTGACCGGATTGACCTCTAAAACATGCTGTTTATCGGTTAAATACCGAAAAAACGCGCGTATCGCAGAGACCTTGCGTGCACGCGAGTTGACACTCAATCCGTAATTGGTGTGGTTGCTGTTCTGCTGAGTTGGGCGGCTCTGCGCCATGTATTCCAGATAATCATAGGTGTCCGACAGCGTGATATCACGGATAAAATCCAGATCAATGTCGCTGATGTCGATCTCATCAAGCGGAAGATTTTTATCGACTGCGCCTTTGTTGTGCTTGAGTACGCGAAAAACAGCCGCAGATCAAGATAATACTCGTGTGCGGTTTTTGCGGATTTGCCGCGTATTGTGGAAATATAGGTTAAAAATCCCGCAAAACGCGCGGTGCGTCTGCGGCGTATTCGTTCATCGGCTTGTCCATTGCTGCGCTCTCCTCGCCTGCTGTGATACTGTATTTATTATAACGCATTCTGCAATTTGCGTCAAACTTGCAATTTTCGGAAAAACAACGTATAATAAAGCCAACAACTTAATGGAAGGGGCATGGCTGATGAGCCGAATTTTTATTCAGCGCGGAGATATTACCCAATGCACGACAGATGCGATCGTAAACGCTGCCAACACGTCCCTGCTGGGCGGAGGCGGTGTGGACGGTGCCATTCATCGAGCGGCAGGACCGGAGCTGCTGGCGGAATGCCGCACGCTCGGCGGCTGTCGGACCGGCGAAGCCAAAGCAACACGAGCATATCGTCTGCCATGTCGGTATGTCATTCATACGCCGGGACCGATCTGGCGCGGTGGACATGCGGGTGAGGCGGTGCTGCTGGCAGGCTGCTATCAAAACTGCCTGCGCATTGCATCTGAATTAAATTGCAAAACCGTGGCGTTTCCGTCCATCAGCACCGGTGTATATCGCTTTCCGCTGAATCGTGCCGCTGAAATCACTATCCGTACGATTGAGGAATATCTTTCAACTCATGCAGAAATTGAGCAGGTAAGCATGATCTGCTTTGATGGAACCACGCTTTCGGCGTATCAAAACGCGCTTTCTGAACGGGAGGCTAACCATGTCTAAAAATCCGAATCAGAAGCTGAAGCTGCTGTATTTATACCAAATCCTGCTGCAGCGAACGGATGAGAACCATAAACTCACCACAGATGAACTGCGTGCGGCGCTCGAGCGCTGCGGCATTACCGCTGAGCGCAAAAGCATTTATTCGGACATCGAAGCACTCCAGAATTTTGGTCTGGATGTAATTTGTCAGAGAGGTACCGGCGGCGGCTATTACGTCGCGTCACGCGAGTTTGAACTGCCCGAGCTCAAGCTGCTCGTGGATGCAATCCAGTGCTCCCGCTTTATCACCGAGAAAAAGTCCAACGAGCTCATCGGCAAAATCGAGCACCTCACCAGTGACCATGAAGCACATACGCTTCAGCGTCAGGTGTATGTTTCCGGAACGTGTGAAAACGCTTAATGAGCAGATTTACTACAATATTGATGCGCTGCATGCGGCCATATCCAACAATGTCCAGATTACGTTTCGCTATTTCAACTGGGTGCTGAATTTCTCTGCCAGTCCGCGCATTCAAAAGCAGTACCGCCGAGATGGTGCGCTACCGCGTCAGTCCGTGGGCACTGACGTGGGACAATGAAAATTACTATCTGATTGCCTTCGATCACGATGCCGGTGAAATCCGCCACTACCGCGTAGATAAGATGGATTCACTTGTGCAGACCGACCTGCCTCGTGAGGGTAAACAGCTGTTCGACGATCGGTTTGACGCGGCAGCCTACTCCCGCAAGGTGTTCGGCATGTTCTCCGGCGAGGAGAAAACCGTGAAGCTGCAATGCCTGAACCGCTTTATCGGTGTCATGCTCGACCGCTTCGGCAGCAGTCTGCGTCTGTTTCCGGCGGATAACGAACATTTTTATCTGGATGTGGATGTTGTCGTCAGTCCGCAGTTTTTTCCTGGGTGTTCAGTCTGGAAGGCGATGTGCGCATTGTAAACCCGCCGGAGGTCTGCGAAGCGTTTGAAAAGCAGATTCACAAATTCATAGACTAAGTACCGTTTAACGTACTTTCCTTTTGTTATACTATGTACAACAAAAGGAAAGGGGATGCGCAAGATGAACTGCACTCTCGAATATGTAAACGGACACATTGAAGTATATGACGGAACCGGCGCGTTTCTTTTCTCTGCCGACACCAAACAGGAGGCGCTCGAAGAACTCGAAGACGCCGCTTAATTTCATAAAAAAGAGACTGTATCGGTGATACAGTCTCTTTTCTTATATTATACGCCGAATACGGAATCCGCATAATGCACGGTTGCCATAGCGTCCTTCGCGTAGCAGTCCGCGCCGATGGAATCTGCGTATTCCTGTGTGAGCACGGCACCGCCGACAACGACCTTGGTGCCCGGCTTTTCTCACTCAGCTGTTTAATGGTCTCTTCCATGCTGACAACCGTTGTCGTCATCAGCGCACTCAGGCCGACCACCGGAACATCTTCCTTGATAGCGGTATCCACGATCACCTCGGGCGGAACGTCCTTGCCGAGGTCGAGCACCTGATAGGCGTAGTTTTCCAGCAGAACCTTGACAATGTTCTTGCCGATGTCGTGAATATCCCCCTTGACGGTCGCAAGAATAATTTTGCCCTTTGATCTGCTGGCTCTCGCCCTTCATCGCGTCCTTTACGACCTCGAAAGCCGCCTTGGCCGCTTCCGCGCTCATGAGCAGCTGGGGCAGGAACACGGTGCCTTTCTCGAAGCCCTTGCCGACGCGGTCAAGCGCCGGAATCAGCTCGTTGTTGACGACCTCGAGCGGCGGAACCGTCTGCAGCATTTCCTTTGCCGCGTCGATAGCGCGTTCACGCAGGCCGCGTTCAATGCTCTCCGCAAGCGGCATCGCCGTGCCGCCTGCTGCCGCAGGAGTCGCTGCTGCTGGCTGGTTGCCGTAGGCCGCAATATAGCCTGCGCACTGCTCATCCAGGTTGGCCAGCGCCAGATAGGAACGATACGATTTCATCATCGCCTCGTTATTCGGGTTGATGATCGCGCAGGACAGACCGCTCTGCATCGCCATTGTGAAGAAGTTCGAGTTGACAATCTCACGCTGCGGCAGACCGAACGAAATGTTCGATACGCCGAGAATCGAGTGACCGTGCAGCTCATCACGAATGCGGCGCAGCGTTTCAAGCGTTACGAGAGCCGAACCGCTGTCCGACGAAATGGTCATTGCCAGACCGTCAATCACGATATCCTCATGCGGAATACCGTATTTCTCCGCTGTATCGTAAATCTTCTTTGCAATCCGGATGCGGCCCTCTGCCGTGGACGGAATGCCGTTTTCATCCAGTGCCAGACCAACAACAACACCGCCGTACTTGCGTACAAGCGGGAACACGGCTTCCATGCTTTCCATCTTGCCGCTGACCGAATTGATCATCGGCTTGCCGTTGTACAGGCGCATGCCGCGCTCCATTGCGATGGTATCCGAGGTGTCAATCTGCAGCGGCAGCGCGATAACACTCTGCAGGCGCGTAACAACGCGCTCCATCATCACGGGTTCGTCGATTTCAGGCAGACCGACGTTGACATCAAGGATATGTGCGCCGCTGTCCTCCTGCACCATGCCTTCACCGAGGATGTACTCGATGTTATTCTCGCGCAGAGCTGCCTTGAATTTGCTCTTGCCGGTCGGGTTGATACGCTCACCAATGATAACCGGCTTCGGCCCGATCTCCACGGCCTGCGAGAACGAGGAGACCACCGTGCGGCGCTTGGCTACCGGCGGTCGGAACGGTACCTTACGACACTTTTCGATAGTCAGCCGCAGATGCTCCGCCGTAGTGCCGCAGCAGCCGCCAAGCGCCTGCACGCCCATGCCTGCGATTTCTTCCATCAGGTCGGAGAACTCAGCAGGCGCGATATCGAATACCGTCTTGCCGTTTTTCGCTGCGCGGCAGACCGGCATTTGGGTTGACGATGATCGGCAGTGAGCTGACCTGCGTCAGACGTTCGATGATCGGGTGCATCTGCTTCGGACCAAGACCGCAGTTAACGCCGAGCGCGTCTACGCGCAAGCCCTCGAGCATGGCAACCGTGGAATCCACCGTGCCGCCTGTCAGCAGCTTGCCTTTTTCATCGAAAATCAGCGTGACGAGCACAGGCAGGTCGCAGTTTTCCTTGGCAGCCAGCACAGCCGCCTTGGCCTCGTAGCTGTCGCTCATGGTTTCGATGAGCACGAGGTCTGCGCCCGCCGCCGCACCGATGCGAATGGTTCCTCCGAACAGCTCGACCGCCCGTTCAAACGGCAGGTCGCCCATCGGCTGGAGCAGCTTGCCGGTCGGGCCGATGTCAAGCGCAATATAGGCATCCTCTCGGCCTGCCTGCTGACGTGCAGTTTTTGCATGCGAAACCGCAGCTTGTACGATTTCCTGCAGGTTATCCGGATATTTGAGGGCATTTGCACCGAAAGTGTTGGTGTTCACCACATCACAGCCGGCTTCAAAGTAGCTGCGGTTCAGCGCAATAATCTCATCCGGATGGGACAGGTTCCACGTTTCCGGCAGTTCACCGGCTTTTTAAGCCGTGCTCCTGCAGGATGGTGCCCATGCCGCCATCGAAAAATATCCATTCTTTTCCCAGTCGTTCGGTCAGTTTCATTCTTTTCATCTCCTGTAAGCGCAATCCGTCTTGCCGCATTCCTCACAGCCCTTGCGGTGACACGGCTGCGGTGTTTCAGACAGACCGATCACCGCCGTTACCGACTTGATGGGTGCCAGCAGACAGCTTTCGGTCACGGTCAAGCCAATCTTGCGCGGCGTATCCAGCAGGCGGCTGAAATCCCGCTGGTGTGAGATCGGAAAATCGCCGTAACCGGGACTGAACCGCGGCCGACAGTACATGCCGCGCTGCGCTGCGTCCTGCCGGATGCGTTCGTTGACCTCGTCGCAATAGGTCTCGACCATAGCCGCTGCCGCCGCCTGATAGATCACCGCGTCGCTCATCCGGACTGCAGACGCGCGGGCAATCAGGCGATCCGGCCAATACCGAGTGTTGCTGCCATCAGACAGACCTCGCTGCAGCCCTGCAGATTGCGTGCCAGATTTTTGCTGTGAATTTGTACATCTGCGATCTCGAGCGTTTGCGCGTCAATATGCTGCAGCGGAAACACGCGGTAGATCGACTTAGGTTCCGCCGCCTGCTGCAGTGCTTCACCGCATCGTGTCAGGCTGGCCTGCACAGCCTCATCCGGCTGCGTGCCGTGATAACCCATGTAGCGGATGGCTTCCGATCTGTCCAGTTCAATCACTTGAGAATCTCCGACAGGCTGGACTGAATGCCTGCAGCAATTTCCGGCTTATTCATCGAATAAACATGGATATGGTTGACGCCGTTTGCAATCAGGTCGATGATCTGCTCGGTCGCGTAGATAACGCCTGCCTGCTTCATAGCCGCCGGATTGTCACCGAAACGGTCAACGATGGCCTTGAAGCGTTCGGGCAGGTAGGTGCCGGACATGGAAGTGATACGCTTGATCTGCTTGACATTCGTCACCGGCATAATGCCTGCAACAACCGGAACCGTAATGCCCTTTTCTCGGATACGGTACAGGAAGTTGTACATGATGTTGTTATCAAAGAACATCTGCGTGGTCAGAAATTCACAGCCTGCGTCTACTTTTTTCCTTGAGGTGCAGAATATCCTCGGTTTTATTGGCTGCCTCAACGTGACCCTCCGGGTAGCAGGCGCCGCCGACGCAGAAATCGCCCTGCGACTTGATATCGCGTACCAGTTCAGCGGCATAGTGGTAGTCAGAATGCGGAGCACCGCCCTCCGGAATATCACCGCGCAGCGCAAGAATATTCTCGATACCGGCATCCTTATACTTTTTTACCATCGCTGCAACGTGCTCACGGGTAGAAGAAACACAGGTCAGATGGGTCAGAACGGTAACATCATACTTCTTCTTGAGATCTGCCGCGATGTTGACCGTGTGTTCGCTTGTGCCGCCGCCTGCACCGTATGTAACGCTCATAAAGTCCGGACGCAGCGCCGCAATCTCCTGTGTTGCGTGTGCGACAGACTCATAGCTGCTGCTGGTCTTGGGCGGGAATACCTCAAAAAGAAAGGGTTACTTTATCCTGATTCAAAAGTTGGGAAACCTTCATGTTGCATCTCCTATGTTTCTACTCGTATTTCTGTTCAATAAAAAGACACGATTTTGATCCGCGTGAAAATTCTATACGTTCCAAAGCCGTAGTGTTTATTATATCACATTTCCCTACTTTATTTCCAGACAAAATACGATATAATATAACGTATCGGAGGGATTATTTTGACCGATATGCTTAAGAACTGTCAACTGTGTCCGCGCGCCTGCGGCGCAGACCGCACAAAGAGCCGCGGAGCCTGCGGTGCAGGCATCGAAATCGAAGCTGCACGCGCATCGCTTCATATGTGGGAGGAGCCGCCGATTTCGGGTACAAATGGCTCGGGCACGGTGTTTTTTTCTCATTGCTCGCTCGGCTGTGTGTTCTGCCAAAACCGCAAGATCAGCCGCAGAGAGGCCGAGGACAGAACATTACGGCAGATGCACTGGCGAAAACCTTTCTCTCTCTGGAGAAAAAAGGTGCGCATAACATCAACCTTGTTACCGGCGCCCATTATGTGCCGCAAATTATCGAAGCGCTGCAAATTGCCCGAAAACAGGGGCTTTCGCTTCCTGTTGTATACAATTCCAGCGGATATGAGCAGGTGGAAACGCTGCAGCTGCTCGATGGTCACATTGACATCTATCTGCCGGATTACAAGTATTACAGCAGCTACTATGCAGGTCTGTACTCGCATGCGGAGGATTACCGTGAGTTCGCCGTTCCGGCTATTGATGAAATGGTGCGCCAGACAGGTGCACCGCAGTTTGATAAAAATGGTCTGCTGAAGCGCGGCACCGTCATCCGGCATTTGATGCTGCCCGGACTGGCCGGCGATACCGCGCAGGTGCTTCGGGATATTGCCTCTCGATGGGGCGACAGCGTGCTTGTCAGCCTTATGCGGCAGTACACGCCGTTTGATATGCAGGATTATCCCGAGCTTGACCGCACCATCACCGCAGAGGAGTACGCAGATGCCTGTACGCTGTTCGGTGAGCTTGGACTCGGCGGTTTTTTCAGCAAGACGAATCCATCAGCGAGAGTTTTATTCCCGCCTTTGACGGCACAGGATTGGAGGAAAATTAACATGAAAAACCGTTCTCAGCATTGCAGGCACCGACCCGACAGGCGGCGCAGGTATTCAGACCGACCTGAAAACCTTTGAAGCTTTCGGCGTGTATGGCATGGCCGTTATCACTGTCGTGTGTGCACAAAATACCACTGGTGTATTCGGTATGCAGCCGGTTTCCGCTGAACTGGTTGGCAAACAGATTGACTGTGTGTTTGACGATATTTTCCCGGATGCCGTCAAGGTCGGCATGCTGTATGACGCAGAGATTATTCACACAGTAGCGGAGCGCTTGAAGGCGTACCACACCAAGAATATCGTACTCGACCCGGTAATGATGTCCTCAAGCGGTACCGCGCTGCTGCATCACGATGCGGCAAAGGTTCTGCAGGAGGAGCTGTTCCCGCTGTGCACACTGGTCACGCCTAATCTGCATGAGGCAGCCGCTGTCTGCAGCCATAACATCACCAATCGTGAAGATATGGAGCAGGCGGCACGCGAAATCGTCGGCAAGACCGGCGGCGCCGTTCTGGTCAAGGGTGGCCATCTGACAGACTGCGCAGATGATCTGCTGTTTGACGGCACAGAAATGCACTGGCTTCCCGCGCCGCGTATTGACAACCCGAACACGCACGGCACCGGCTGCACGCTATCCAGTGCAATCGCATGCGGACTGGCACAGGGCGTGTCGCTCGTTGGCAGCGTCAAGCGGGCCAAGCGGTATCTGACCGCCTGCATTGACTTCAAGCTGGATCTTGGTCGTGGTTCCGGTCCGCTGCAGCACCACATTGCGGATTGGGAGAACTGGCATGCGTGAACTGCGGTGCATTCCCGACGCAGGCCAAGCATTTCAATTTTCAAAATGTAAGCAGGAAAAAGTGTAAAGAATACAGGGGCAAAAAGGCTGAAGAAGGCTTCTTGTCCCTGCACTCATTTACACTGCACCGGTGTTGTTTTACACCTTAATCTAAAGCAAAAAAGGCGAGTAAGCAAACCCCTTTCGAGGAAACTTACTCGCCTTTTCTTGCGCGCTGTTTTCAGCGCGCCCCATGTTTTATCCGTTTGCGGTGCTGCTCCATGCCTGATGCAGATCAGGGAACGGAGCAAGCGCACGATCGAGAATGCCGTGCATATGAGCGATGGCAATGCCATAGTTGGTCATCGGCACATTCCGCTCGGCGCTGTGCCGCAGACGATACTGCATTTCCCGCTCGTTCAGCATGCAGCCGCCGCAGTGCACGACAAGTGCGTACTTGCTCACGTCCTCAGGAAACTCATTACCCGCGGTAAACGAGAACTGCACATCTTTGCCGGTAAATCTGCGAATCCAGTTCGGCAGTTTTTCCGTGCCGATATCGCCGCACTGGCGGTGATGCGTGCAGCCTTCGGAGATGAGCACAGTATCGCCATCCTGCAAAGAATTCAGCTGTGCAGCACCGAGAATCGCCTGCCGCAGATTGCCTTTGTATCGGGCAAACAGGATGGAGAACGAGGTCAGCTGGACATTTTTCGGCACCAGCTTGTTTACAATGCCGAACGCCTGCGAGTCCGTGATAACCAGCCGCGGCGGCTCACGCAGGGATTCCAGCGTGCGGGTCAGCTCGGTTTCGCGGGTGACAAGCGAAATTGCGCCTGCTTCCAGAATATCGCGGATGGTCTGCTGCTGCGGCAGGATCAGCCGGCCTTTCGGTGCGGCTGAGTCGATCGGCACGACCAGTACGACTGTGTCATTCGGCGCAAGCAGGTCAGCAACCAGACGTTTTTCCGGCTCGATCGGCTTGACGGCTCGTGCGATCAGTTCCTTGAGTTCACGGATGTTGCTGTCAGCTGCTGCGCTGACGTAAAATCTCGTTTTCCGGCACAGCAGCCGGTGCGGATGTCAAATCTGCCTTGTTATGTTGCAAGTATAAACGGAATCTCCCGCTTGCGGAACAATTCGAGCAGTTCCTGCTCTGCAGGCTGCAAACCACGCGTGCTGTCCGTGACAAGAACCGCAATATCCGTCTTTTCCAGCACGCGCAGTGCCCGGCGGACACGCTCCGCGCCGAGCGCGCCCTCATCGTCAATACCCGGTGTCGATGATAACCACCGGACCGATAGGGAGCAGTTCCATCGCCTTCTGCACCGGATCGGTGGTCGTGCCCTTTGACATCGGAAACAATGGACAGTGTTTGTCCGGTCACGCGGTTTACCACGCTGGATTTACCCGCATTGCGCAGGCCGAAAAAGCCGATGTGTACGCGCTCGCCGGAGGGGCTGTGCGTTCAGTCCCATGGAAAGCCCTCCTTAGAAGCGGAAATCACGGCGGTTGGAGCTGCAGATATCCTTGATATGCTCGGCTGCAATTTCACGTACCTTATCGCGCGGGATTTTTTTAAGTTCCTCCTGAATCAGCTCCATGCCAATGCGCCTGGTGTCCTCGCTTGCGTAATCGACCAGATACTCCGCCAGCGTCATCAATGCGTTGGGGTGGCAACAGTTCTGAATCTGACCGCTCTTGCACAGACTCATAAAACGGTCACCGGTGCGCCCCTCACGGTAACAGGCGGTGCAGAACGACGGAATAAACCCAAGCTGCATGAGCCAGTGAACAACCTCATCGAGCGAGCGCTGATCGGATACATCAAACTGCTCAGAGTCGTGCGGACGCTCCTCCTCTTCCTCATAGCCGCCGACCGAGGTAGCGGGAAGCACCGCTGATCTGCGAAATACCCAGACCAAGTGCCCTCTCACGCACCTGCTGGCTCTCGCGGGTGGAGATGATCATGCCGGTGTACGGCACGGCAATGCGGATGCACGCGATAACCTTTGCGAACAGCTCGTCGCTCAGGCCGTTGTCGAATACGTTCGGATCGATATCGTCCGCGCGCTTGATACGCGGTACGCTGATAGTATGCAGGGCCAACGCCGTGTACAGCCTCCAGATGCTCGGCGTGCATGAGCAGACCGGCGAACTCGTACTTGTACATCTCCAGACCGAACAGAACACCCAGACCAACGTCGTCGATACCGCCGTCCATCGCGCGATCCATTGCTTCGGTGTGGTAGTCGTAATCGTGCTTCGGACCTGCCGGATGCAGCTTGAGGTAGCTCTGCTTGTGGTAGGTCTCCTGAAACAGAATGTAAGTGCCGATGCCGGCGTCCTTCAGCTTGCGGTAGTTCTCGACTGTGGTCGCTGCAATGTTGACGTTAACACGTCGAATCGCACCGTTTTTATGCTTGATGGAGTAAATGGTGTTGATGCACTCGAGAATGTACTCGATGGGGTTGTTGACCGGATCTTCTCCGGCTTCCAGGGCAAGTCTCTTGTGGCCCATATCCTGCAGAGCGATAACCTCGCGGGCGACCTCTTCCTGCGTCAGCTTTTTGCGGGTGATATGGCGGTTTTCGCGTGATACGGACAGTAAACACAGCCGTTGACACAGTAATTGGACAGATACAGCGGCGCAAACATAACAATACGGTTGCCGTAGAACGCAGCTTGATCTCCTCGGCCAGCTGATACATCTCCTCGATCTTCTCGGGGATATCGCAGGCCAGCAGCACAGAGGCTTCGCGATGTGTCAGACCGGCACAGTGTACGCCGGTAGCCGTTTTCTGCGGACGGGCCTTTTCCAGAATGCTGTCGATCAGCTCGATGTTGTGTTTGTTTTCCTCGGCGTATTTCAGCGTTTCAAGGATTTCCTCATGGTTGATAAACTCCTCTGCATGGAGTGATTTCGGGTTGTACTGAGCCATTTTTTCGTTTTCCTTTCTTATCTTGCGGTCAGAAGATTACTCTTTCCGTCAGAGTCCCTTAAAATGTATCACTTATCGGATAATATCTCCGCGTGCGGTAACAATCCGGCAGCCGACCGACGCCACACGGCGCGACAGGCAGCCGATGCACTGTGCAGCCTCCTCGCCGGTGCATAGTTTGCCGTCGTACAGTGCATATTTTTTCGCACCCCAAGCGGAGACAGATTAGGCATCACTACGTTTGCACCAGCCTGCAGTCCGCGTTCGCGGCCGTCCGGCCGGATGGTACCGAGCGCCGTTGTGGCGGGCAGCAGCAAATTCGGCTGGATCAGCCGCAGCAGTGACAGCAGATACACTGTCTGCTCACACGTTCCTGCCGGAAAATCGCGGAACGGTGTGTCTTTCTGCGGAATAAACGGGCCGATACCGCACATCTCCGGCCGAAATTCTTCGATGAACTTTAAGTCCTCAGTGAGTGTCCGCGCCGTCTGATACGGCGAGCCAACCATAAAGCCACAGCCGGTCTGGTAGCCGATGTCTTTCAAATCACGAAGGCAGCGCATGCGGTTGTCAAACGACATCTGCGCCGGATGCAACTTTTCATAATGTGCCTTATCGGCGGTTTCGTGACGGAGCAGATAACGGTCCGCGCCTGCGTCGAACATCGCCTGATAGGCTTCACGAGGGAACTCTCCGAGCGACAGCGTTACTGCACAATCCGGGAACTCGGCTTTGATCTGTCGTACCAGATGGCAAACCACATCGACTGAGAATGCGCTGTCCTCGCCGCCCTGCATGACAAAAGTGCGGAAGCCGAGCGCATAACCTTCCCGGGCACAGTCCAGTATCTGCGCCTCGGTCAGTCGGTAGCGGTCACATGCAGGATTGGAACGCCGGATACCGCAGTAATAACAGTCGTTGCGGCAGATATTGCCGATTTCGATCAGTCCTCGAATGTACACATCCGTACCGTATACCTGTTTTCGTAAGGCAACCGCTTTCTCCGCGGCATAGGCCGCCAGTTCGTCGCTCTGGTGTTCGATCAGATACTCGTATTCCTCTATTGACAGGCTGCGCTGCGTTTCCAGCCGGTCAATGAGCTGCTTCGCCTTATTCATCGCTCTGCACATTGGGTATGCGGTCTTGACGCTGATACCGTCAGATTGCCGATCTTGCCGGACAAAGCCGAGATCACATCCTGCGGCGCATCAATGGCGATGGACACAATGTTGATATTGCGCGCTCGATAGGGAATACCCATGCGCCCGATGATATAGCCGCCGTATTCGTGCAGCAGGGTATTGAGCCGTTCCACAGAATCTGTGTTCTCTACCACGATTCCCATTACGGCAACTCTTGTTTGCATAAAAACACCTCGGAATAAAAAATAACTGCGTCCTCTGAAAGACGCAGTCCGGTACAGATATAAACGGCGCTTCCGTGCAGGAAACGCTGCAATACGATGTGGACGGCTCCTTTCATGCAGAATCTGCGGACGCAGAGGCTTACTGTCAGGATCGCTACCTCTATTATAGAGGATAGTCGGCAGACCCGCAAGCAAAACCGACGATTTTATGCAAAGAATTATTTTCGCAAAAATATGTATGATATTTTTGTCGAATTTTATCCTTCAAATCTATATCTTGTATGGTACAATGCAATAGCAGCACATGATGTATGGGTATGTGCTTTTGCACTTCGCCTGTAAACGGCAGTGCTTTTTTGTTCGCTTTTTTGTCGGACAATATGATATAATAGTGAACGTATGAAATTTAGAGAGGAAGAACAACACATGGTTCGAGTTGTCAAAAAGGATCACACCAAAGAACCGTTTAACATCAGAAGGTTGTTATCGCTGTTAATAAGTCGGCAAACCGTGTCCTCTACAACTTTACAGAGGATGAGCTGAAGTCGATCTGCAATCATGTCGAGGGTTATATCCGTGACCATCACATGACCGAGATTCAGATCTGGCAAATGCACAACATCGTCGAGTCTGCGCTTGAGTCGGTGCGACCGGAGGTTGCAAAAAGCTACCGCGATTATCGCAACTATAAGCAGGATTTTGTACGCATGCTGGATGATGTCTACCAAAAAGAGCCAGTCCATCATGTACATCGGAGATAAGGAAAATGCCAACACGGATTCCGCACTGGTATCCACCAAGCGCAGCCTGATCTTTAATCAGCTGAATAAGGAATTGTACCAGAAGTTCTTTATGAATACCGAGGAGCTGCAGGCCTGCCGAGATGGTTACATTTATATTCACGATATGTCCGCACGCCGCGATACGATGAACTGCTGCCTGTTTGATGTAGCGCAGTGTCCTGAAGGGCGGCTTTGAAATGGGCAACATCTGGTATAACGAGCCGAAAACGCTGAACGTCGCGTTCGACGTGATCGGCGATATCGTGCTTTCCGCCGCGAGCCAGCAGTACGGCGGCTTTACCGTGCCGTCGGTTGATCTGCTGCTCGAGCCGTATGCCGAGCGCAGCTACAAAATGATGACCGAGAAGTATACTCGTCTGGGTCTGGATGCTGATACGGTCGAGAAGGAAGTTATGGCGGACATTCTCAACGACTTTGAGCAGGGCTTCCAGGGCTGGGAGTACAAGTTCAACACGGTAGCATCCAGCCGCGGCGACTATCCGTTCATCACTATGACGATGGGCACCGGCACGGGCCGATTCGCAAAAGCTGGCCTCCATCACCATGCTGAACGTGCGCCGCAAGGGCGAGGGCAAAAAGGGCCAGAAGAAGCCCGTACTGTTCCCGAAGATCGTATTCCTGTATGACGAAAATCTGCACGGACCCGGCAAGCCGCTCGAGGACGTATTCGAAGCCGGCATCCTGTGCTCGTCCCGCGCGATGTACCCGGACTGGCTTTCGCTCACCGGCGAGGGTTATGTGCCGAGTATGTACAAAAAGTACGGCGCGATCATCAGTCCGATGGGCTGCCGCGCGTTCCTTTCTCCGTGGTTCGAGCGCGGCGGCATGAAGCCCGCAGACGAGGATGACAAGCCGGTATTTGTCGGCCGCTGGAACATCGGCGCGGTATCGCTGCACCTGCCGATGATTTACGCTAAGGCACAGCAGGAGAGCCGCCCGTTCCACGAGGTGCTGGACTACTATCTGGAGCTTATCCGCAAGCTGCATATCCGCACCTATGCGTACCTGGGGAGATGCGTGCGTCTACAAATCCGCTTGCATATTGTGAGGGCGGTTTCTACGGCGGACATCTCAAGCCGTCGGACAAGATCAAGCCGATCATGAAAACCGCTACCGCGTCGTTCGGCATTACTGCACTTAACGAGCTGCAGGAGTTGTACAACGGCAAATCGCTTGCCGAAGACGGTCAGTTTGCCCTCGAAACACTGCAGTATATCAACGATAAGGTCGAACAGTTCAAGAATGAGGACGGCAATCTGTATGCCATCTACGGAACCCCAGCGGAGAATCTGTGCGGTCTTCAGGTCAAGCAGTTCCGTGAAAAATACGGTATTATCGAGGGTGTTTCCGATCGTCCGTATGTCTCCAACAGTTTCCACTGCCACGTAACCGAGGACCTGACACCGATTCAAAAGCAGGATCTCGAGGGACGTTTCTGGGAGCTGAGCAACGGCGGCAAGATCCAGTACGTGAAGTATCCGATTGCCTACAACCATGAGGCGATTCGCTCTCTGGTGCGCCGCGCCATGGCAAAGGGCTTCTACGAGGGTGTCAATCTTTCACTCGCGTACTGCGATGACTGCGGTCATGAGGAGCTTTCCATGGACGTCTGCCCGAAGTGCGGAAGCCGCAATCTTACCAAAATCGAGAGAATGAACGGCTATCTTTCCTACTCTCGCGTGAAGGGCGATACGCGCCTGAACGATGCCAAGATGGCCGAAATTGCTGAAAGAAAGAGTATGTAACACGAATGCAGTATCATAATATAACCAAGGACGATATGCTGAACGGCGATGGTCTGCGGGTCGTACTGTGGGTGGCAGGCTGCGGACACGCCTGTCCCGGCTGTCACAACCCCATCACATGGGACGCGGAAGGCGGTCTGCTGTTTGATCAGGCAGCAAAGGCTGAGCTGTTCACCGAGCTTGGCAAGGACTATATCTTCGGCATCACGTTTTCCGGCGGTGATCCGCTTTTCCCCGGCAACCGCGAGGAGATCAGCGAGCTGTGCCGCGAAATTCGGCAAAAGTTTCCGGATAAGACCATCTGGCTGTATACCGGCTACCGCTGGGAGGAAATCAAGTGGCTGCCGTTTCTTGATCAGATTGACGTGCTGATCGACGGTCGTTTTGTACAGGCGCAGGCCGATCCGCAGCTTCACTGGCGCGGCAGTGCCAACCAGCGTGTGATTGACGTTCCGCGCACGCTTGCGGCTAACAGTATCGTCCTGCATGACGATAAGTAAAAAAGGAGTGCTGAATTATGCAACAGATCGCACAGTTTTCAAGGTATCCGAGGAACAGTTTGTCCGTGACTGGTGCGCGGCTACCCGCCGCAGCGCGGATGAGGCCAAGAAGGTCTATCAGAACATCCGGCTGCCGCGCGCGCGACCAAGGGCTCTGCCGGCTATGATTTTTTGCGCCGGAAAGCTTTACGCTTGTTCCGCATGAGACCATCCTTATTCCGACCGGTATCCGCGTTATGATCGAGGACGGCTGGGTGCTGAGCCTGTACCCGCGTTCCGGTTTGGGCTTCCGTCACCGTCTGCAGCTTGACAATACGGTCGGCATTATCGACAGCGACTACTTTGAGGCTAAAAATGAAGGACACATTCTCATTAAGATGACCAGCGACGATCACAAAGGGCAAAACCCTTTCGGTTGCCGCAGGCGACGGCTTTGCACAGGGTATTTTTCTGCCGTTCGGTATTACCGTAGACGATGAGGCTGACGGTGAACGCACCGGCGGCTTCGGCAGCACGACTAAAAAGAAGTAACAATTCCATAAACAGCCAAAAGCGCATTCACAGAGAGTTATCTGCGAATGCGCTTTTTCTTATGCCCTGTTTACATGAAACAGGCAGCACAGGATCCCGCGTAAGCACTTGGGACTTTTCCATACAACAACCTTCATCATGCCTTACCCTCCTTCAGCACTGCAGCAGGAACAGCCCTGCCGCGATCACTGCCAGTGCAATCAGCCACACCGGCAGACAGGATGGGAGCAGACTGCCCTAGCAGCAAGCCTGTTCCAAACATAAATACGGCAAGACCGATCGCCTGACCACGGCAGAACATAGCGCATCACGCTCCTGTTACCAGTATAAGCAGCTCGGATAGAAAATGTGACAGCAAAGCGAAACCGATCTGCTCATATTTTACGCAAGCGCTTCATATGGTAATGCAGGAGCAGCGGTGAAACCAAAGGAGGCAGCATCAATGGAACTGAATCAAACAAGCATCTGCTACTACGAAAAGAAATTAGCGCATATCTCTGCGGCGACAGAGTGCGGATTCGATTGTGCCGGACACGTTTCCGGATATCGGACGAATCGTGTGCGCGTATGGTACGGCGGTCATCAAGGACCAGACTCCACAGAATGACCGCCTGCTGGTATCCGGCACCGTGCAGACGACCGTACTGTACGAACCGGAAAACGGTGGTAAGCTGCGTCGGCTCTCCGTGCCGGTCACGTTTGCGCATATTGAGGAATGCGAGGGTTTAACGGCAGAATCTATCTGCAGCACCGTGTGCCGCATTGCTGCAGTAGATGCCGAAGCTATGAACAGCCGCAAGGTGAGCGTCAGCGTTCAGCTTTGCTTTTAACCGAAGGCTACTGCAAAGCTGAATGCGACGTGACGGAATCGGTCGAACTGGACGGCATAGAATGCCTGAGCCATTTGCAGAGCATAACGCTGCTGGAGCAGGTACGCAGTTACCCGGTGACAATACTGGACGACATACAGCTTGCGGATGCAGCGGAGCTGTCCCTGCTGCACACCGACTGCACGATGCAGGTATCCGAGTGCCGCGCAATGCATGGCAGAATCATCGTGAAGGGTGAAGCTGTGCTGCACTGCCTTGCCATGCAGGAGGATGATGCTGTGCGCGTACTGAACAGCAGCACGCCGTTCACGCAGATTCTCGAGCTGCCGGAAGCAGAAGAAGACGCCCTGACTGCAGTCGGATGACCGTATCTGAGGCAGACTGCCGATTGGAATCCGATGGCATGCTGTCCTGCACCATCAGCGCACAGGCAATGGTGCTGCTGCGGCAGGAGCGCAGGCTGCGCTGCATCGAGGATATGTATCTGCCCGGCAAGGGCTTGCTGCGCAGGCAGAGCATCCTGTATTGCAGAATATGCCGTCCGCACGGCCGTTTACCGCCGAAGGCAGCGAGACTTTGCAGACCGCACAGCATGTATCTCATGTGATTGCCGCGCAGGCGGTCTGCTGCGGCGCAAAAGCGTGTATCGGAGAGCGAGCTGCAAATCAAAGCTGGTGTTCGCGTGCTGTATTTGAGTGATGAACAGCAGCTTTGCGCGGTACAGCGTATTGTACCGCTGACCATGCCGTACAGCGAAGCCGGAGAGCCGGAAGAGCTTACGCTTTCGGCACGCGCCACAGCGGCGGGTGAGCGAGGATTGCTGACTGTCGCAAACGGTGCTGCTGCAACACAGGAGCGTGTGACATTCTGCCATATCTCTGCGTTGGAGATCAAGCCAAAGGAGAGCAGTCATAACGGCGTAACACTGGTTCTCAAGCAGATCAACGGCGAAGAACGGCTGTGGGACATTGCCAAAACTGCGGTACGACCGAGCAGGCCATCCGCTGTGCGAATGACTTGCCGACAGAGGCAGAGTGTGTGCAGAATGCCATGCTGCTGATTCCGATTCAGGACTGAAAGGCGGGAAGAGAATGGAAAACCAGATTTACGACCAAATCAGCAGCCGTACCGGCGGTGATATTTATATTGGTGTTGTCGGTCCGGTTCGTACGGGCAAATCCACATTTATCAAGCGGTTCATGGAGACTATGGTGCTGCCCGATATGGAGAATCCCTACAAGCGGGAGCGCGCACGGGATAATTGCCGCAGTCCGGCACCGGACGGACAATTATGACTGCCGAACCGAAATTTGTGCCGGAAGAAGCGGCGGAAATCGCTCTACCGGAAGGCGGCGCATGTCGGGTACGGCTGGTGGACTGCGTAGGCTTTATGGTCGAGGGCGCACTCGGCGGCATGGAGGGAGATACACCGCGCATGGTATCTACACCGTGGCAGGAGGATCCCATGACACTGGCCGAAGCGGCAGAGATCGGCACACACAAGGTTATCGGTGAACACTCTACCATCGGACTGGTGGTGACGACCGACGGCAGCTTTACCGAGCTGCCGCGTGAAGCCTATATACCGGCAGAAAAACGCGTAATTGAGGAACTGCAGTCACTCGGCAAGCCGTTTCTCGTACTGGTAAACTCGTCAGAGCCGAACGGCGAAGCGGCACAGCGTGTATGCGACGAGCTGCAGTCGCAGTACGGGATTGCACCGATTGCGGTGAACTGTCTTGAACTGGATGAGAGCGGCATTGCGGATATTCTGCAGCAGGTGCTCTACGAATTTCCGGTCTGCGAGATTGGTTTTGTCCTTCCGCGTTATATCGGTACTCTGCCGCTGCATCATCCGGTGCAGAACAGCATTTACCAGTGCATTCGCACAGCCGCCGCCGACGGAGAGAAAATGCGTGATGTACAGAAGCTATGCCGTACCCTCGAAGAGAACAAATACGTCGAGCGGGCAAGCGTGGACAATATGGCGCTCGGCAGCGGCTCGGCGGTCGTGCGTGTGGACGTACCGGAAACCGTATTCTACGGCATTGTCGGCGAGCAGACCGGCATTCAGGTGCGGGATGACGCAGATTTGATTCGTGTACTGAGGATTTCGCTGCGGTGAAACAGCAGTACGAACGGCTGCATGGTGCGCTCGATCAGGTATATCAGACCGGTTACGGCATTGTGATGCCGTCGGTGGAGGAGCTTTCGCTCGAGGAACCGGAAATCGTTCGGCAGGGAGGGCGGTATGGTGTGCGTCTGCGGGCTTCTGCACCATCCATCCATATGATGCGGGCCAACATCAAAGCCGAGGTCAATCCGATCGTCGGCACGGAAAAGCAGTCGGAAGAACTGGTACACTATCTGCTCAGCGAGTTTGAGGAACAGCCGGAGAAGATTTGGGAGACCAATATTTTCGGAAAGTCGCTCAATGAACTCGTGCGTGAGGAACTGTCGCACAAATTGAGCCGTATGCCGGATGATGCCCGTGGTAAAATCCGTGAAACACTGGAAAAGATCATCAATGAAAGCGCAGGAGGACTCATTTGCATCATCCTGTGAAATCGGGCGTGCCTGCCAAAAACAGGCACGCTTTTTTAACAGAATTGTAAAGACTGTCCGCTTGTAAAGGTCGATTTGCTGTGCTAAAATGTATAGTGTATAGAAATGCGCATTTGAAGGAGACTTTTACTTGACCAAACAAGTGTTTATCATAAACGGCAGCGGCGGTGTCGGCAAAGGATACCGTATGCAGTGCTGCCGCGCAAAGCTGGAAGGTGCAGAACATTTCGTCCATCACACCCATTTTGCAGGTAGCCAAAGCCGCAGGATGGGACGGCACCAAAACACCGGCGGCACGTCGTTTTCTTTCGCAGCTGAAGGCAGACTGCACGGAATTCAACGACCTTCCGTTCCGCTACTGCACAGAACAGCTGCAGATATTTGCTGAAAATGATGCGGAACTGCTGTTCGTCCATATCCGGGAACCGGAGGAGATCGAGCGGTTTCGTCAGACAGCAGGCGTAAACTGCAAGACCATTCTCGTGCGTCGACCGACACTTGAGCAGGCACGCGGACAGCTGGGCAACCGCTCAGACGACGGCGTTGCAGCGTACGCCTATGATGCGGAATTCCTCAACGACGGTTCGCTGGAGGAACTGCCCGCAAAAGTACACGACTTTTTACAGGCTCTGATCAAGAGATAACTTCCAAGATCAGGCACGGCTCTGTTTCACAGGAACAGAGCATAGAAAGGAACATCAAAATATGAGCCAGAACAAGAAGAAGGTCTTCGGCAAGCACAAGGACGAGCAGGAGCTCGAGCAGACGCAGCCGCTTCCGTCGATGCCAGAAAACACCGCTGACAAGACCGTTCAGACGGAGGGCAATACTGCATCGGAAGAAGCATCCGAAAAAGCTGATGCTGACGAAAAAAAGAAGGCAGAGCAGCTTGCTAAATCCTTTTGCAAAAGATTTAATCGAAGTAAATGCGTCCGCGTTATCATTGCAGCCGGATTGATTATTCTGCTGGTCGGCGGTTCGGTATTTGCTGTCATTCGCTCGCGCAATACCGGCACGGAGGACACAATTCCGACGACTGCAGTCGTTACCTATGGCGATATTGGCACTTATATCGAGGGCAGCGGTGAAACGGCTGCGCGCAATACGGAAGAACTTGGCTTGGGAATTGAGGGCAAAATCTCTCAGGTGCTGGTTTCCGAGGGAGATGAGGTGCATGCCGGTGATCCGCTGGTCGTTGTCGATCCGACCGGAATCCGCGAACAACTGACAGCGGCACAGGCAGAATTCACTGCCGCGCAGAGTGAGCTGACCAACGCACAGGCAGCGATTACGCAGGCACAGAGCCGCATTGCCTCGGCGCAGAGCCAGTACACCCACGGCAGCGCTACGGCACCGTTCAGCGGCAAGTTTATCGCATCAAGCACATTTGCAGTAGGGCAGAAGGTAAGTGCAGGACAGACCATCGGCCGTATGGTCAACGACAGCCAGATGCAGCTTGCTGTACAGTTTAGTTCGGAATATGCCAAAGATATCAAGGCCGGTCAGACGGCTACGATCTCTACCTCTGTCGGACAGGTTTCCGCTGTGGTTTCGTCGATTGATTCCGCTTCCGGCAAAGGTACTTTCCTTGTTGTATTGACCGTACAGAATCCTTCCGGTGCACTGGCGCAGGGAACGAGTGCTACCGCAACGATCAACAGCGACAGTGCCGGCACGATTTTCTCTTCCGGGTCGGGCACGCTGGACTACATCAAGGAGCAGGTTATCACGGCACCGATCGGCGGTGAAATCACGGCCTATAACGGCTCGAACCACACATACAGCAGCGGTGCAGTCATTATGTCGATCTCAATGTTGCAGCGCCAGATACTTCGGACGCGCGAAGCAGCCTCACGGCTGCACAGAGTACGGCTGCAGCCGCACAGGCCAAGGTGAGCGAGATTCAGACGCGCATTCTCAAGCTGCAGCAGGAGATTCTGGATGCCACGATGACGGCTTCGATCGACGGCGTTGTCACCTCACTGAACGCGGAAGAAGGGGAGGAGACCGATGGTACCGAGCCCCTGGTTGTTGTTTCCGACCTAAGCGATACCGTTGTTACGGCCGAGCTGACGACAGATGAAGTGCAGTCTGTCGAGCCTGGTCAGACGGTGACAATGAACATGTACACGATGGATGGTTCCGAGCTGCCGCTCACCGGTGTGGTTGACTCGGTTTCGCCGGAGCCGAGTCAGAACACAGGCAGTCAGGGCAGTCTGACGACTTTTAAGGCAATTATCACGGTTGATTCTATCGAAGGTCAGGCGATTTCCAGCGGCATGATGGTCGATTACAAAATTGCAGTTGCCGAATCGGACAGCTGCCTGATAGTACCGACTTCCGCTATCGTTCACACGGCGGATGGCAGTACGGGTGTATTCACCAAAACGCTCATTGACAAGGACGGCAACGAAATTCCATTCGATGATACACTGCCGATTCCGGACGGCATGGAAGCGCCCGAAGGCTATCAGCTGGTAGCGGTGGAAACCGGCGTTTCAGATGCGAACAATACCGAAATTTTCTGGGGCGTCGATGAAGGTGCAACGGTTTATCTGAATGCCACACCAAATACATCAGACGCGGTAACTGATGAAGAAAATACAGCATATAACAGCTGATAAGCAGTATAAAGCACGGCTTTTGTTTAGAACAGAAACCGTGCTTTTTCTTTTATTCTTGCAAACTGGCATTACAAAATAATTGCAATCTGAGTATTTTAACATATTCAGATTGAGCGTATAATCGTTCATACACCAAACAACAAAGGAGTCTGAACGACATGAGCGTACAGTATAAGCTGAACAAGGAACTGGCCCAGATGCTGAAGGGCGGCGTAATTATGGACGTCACCACACCGGAACAGGCAAAAATTGCAGAAGAAGCCGGCGCATGCGCCGTCATGGCACTCGAACGGATTCCTGCCGACATCCGTGCAGCCGGCGGCGTTTCCCGCATGAGCGATCCTCAGATGATCCGCGGCATTCAGGAAGCCGTATCCATCCCGGTTATGGCCAAGTGCCGGATCGGTCATTTTGTAGAGGCACAGCTTTTAGAGGCTATCGAGATCGACTATATCGACGAGAGTGAAGTGCTCTCTCCGGCGGACGATGTATACCACATTGATAAGACACAGTTCAAGGTTCCGTTTGTATGCGGTGCGCGTGATCTGGGTGAAGCTCTGCGCCGCATCGCTGAAGGCGCAGCAATGATCCGTACCAAGGGTGAGCCGGGAACCGGTGATGTTGTGCAGGCAGTTCGTCACATGCGCGCTATGAACGCAGAAATTCGCCGTGTGCAGAATCTGCGTGAGGATGAGCTGTTTGAGGCCGCAAAGCAACTGCAGGTTCCGGTTGAACTGCTCCGCAGTGTGCATGAAAATGGCCGACTGCCGGTCGTAAACTTTGCAGCAGGCGGCGTTGCAACTCCGGCTGACGCAGCACTGATGATGCAGCTTGGCGCAGAAGGCGTATTCGTCGGCTCGGGCATCTTCAAGTCTGGCGATCCGGCAAAGCGTGCTGCAGCAATCGTAAAGGCGGTTACTAACTACACCGATGCAAAGCTGATTGCAGAACTGTCACCGATCTGGGTGAAGCAATGGTTGGCATTAACGAGAACGAAATCGCATTGCTGATGGCAGAGCGAGGCAAGTAAAATGGCAGTTGGAATTCTGGCGCTGCAGGGCGCCTTCGCAGAGCATGCCGCAGTGTTGGATACACTCGGCGTACCGCACTTCGAAATTCGCCAGAAGCGCGATCTGGATCAGCCGATGAATGGTTTGATTATTCCGGGTGGCGAAAGCACAGTAATGAATAAACTTTGCGCGAGCTGGATTTGTATGATACGCTGCGTGAGCAGATTAAAACGGACTTCCTGTATTCGGGAACCTGTGCCGGTCTGATTCTGCTGGCTAAGCAGATTGATGGTGGCATACCATGCTTCAGTGTGATGGATATCCGCGTAAAGCGTAATGCCTATGGCAGACAGCTTGGCAGTTTTTTCACGGATGATCGGTTTGGCGGTAGTAAGAGAATACCGATGACATTCATTCGCGCACCCTATATTGAGAGCGTAGGAAATAATGTCGAGGTGCTATCCATTGTTGACAGTAATATTGTTGCTGCACAGCAGGATAATATGCTCGTGACCGCATTTCATCCGGAATTAGATATGGATTTGACGGTGCATCAGCATTTCATTCGGATGGTTGAGCAGTTTCGGTTAAAGAATGCGGGATAACTAAAATAAGCGGCTCTGTAAGAGCCGCTTTCGTCTGTATAGAAAATCTACTGCACACAAAAATACCAATTACGAGGATAGAAGAAGCTGAATAAGAAAAATTAGGACGGTCAGCGCAGCAGATGTGCTGCGTAATTGCCAGCACTGCTAATTATACAAAATAAAGACTATAACGGTTAATTTTGTTTAATTTGTGCATTTTCGAAACTATTTAGTTGCATTATATCTTATCCTTGTGGCAATTGTTCGCGTGACATAATAAGATAATATCGAATTTGGTTAAATGTACCTTTCCATTTTTTCGGGCTTTTATTCGGGCGCTTATATATGATTACTTCATCGGTTATTGTTAGTGTAGTACCATCTTGATGTTCTAATTGGATTATTGCGCTTTGGGATTCAAATTTTTTGGGTTTGAAATGGTAATATCCTGCAATCACTAAAAAATTCTACAAGAGCTTTTTTTCATCTTTGAAATACATGTCTATTACCTCGGCCAATAAAGATTTTTAGGAAGACCCAAAATATAATCTGCTGAAACGTTGTAAAATTCACATAATGCTTTTAAGTGATGTAGGGGAAGCTGTCTTTTTCCTAGTTCGTATTTACTGTAATATTCCTGGCGTGTTCCTAAATAATCCGCAATCTGTTGCTGGGTCAAATCTCGGTCAATTCGTAAGGCTTTAATACGTTCGTAATATTCCATAGTTATCACCTAAGCAGATATTAGCATAGTTGCATTTATACCTATTGACTTTAGGTGCATTGTAACCTATAATATTGTTAATAGGTGTAAACGCACCTAAAAGTAAGCGAGGCACATAGCCGGGAGGGAATAACGATGAAAAAGATTTGTTGTACGCCTTGTGAATTATTCGCTTTGGCGAGATGTTGTTTCATGCAGCATAATTGCGGTTTTATCTTACCGGATGACGATTCAGTAGATAGCTGTACACTAAAAAGTTTTAACAACTTCCGCTGAAATGGTCGACGGTGATTTTTCTGCTGAATCTTTTCCTCGTTTTCAGATAATTTATAATGTTCCTCATGCACCCAATGTTGAAGCGCGTTTAACGCTCGATCTGCAATACATTGATTCCTGGTTTTCACGGTATCCGCCTGGGCGGATGGTGTGCAGCTGGTAGATATGTTTTCACAGTGAGTTCGCAGATTGATCGTTTTAATATATTTCTTATTGACGAGCCGGAAAAAGGCGGAAAGGTAAAAAATTATGGGAACTAAAGTTTTTATCGTAGGTAAGCAGCTGGTTGATTATGACGATCGCAAGACCGGTGAACATATCAACGGTTACAAGGTATTTTTTCTTCTGTAAGGCAGATCGTGTGCTCGGTCACTACGCCGATAATGTATGGATTGACGCAGGCCGCTCTCCGGAGATCTTCAAGATGATTGATAAGCTGAACATCAACGATGATTTCATTGAGGCTGATTTCGTCTACCAGGTGATTCCTGGCCGTCGTAGTCAGCAGCTGGTTGAGATCAACATGCAGCAGTAACTATGCCCACATCTACTACTCTTGATATATCCGCCGTGGACGGTGCAACGGTGCCGGAGGCCGAAGTGCAGACCGACACCGTTACCACGGTTGGAAGTGCTGACGATCAGTTATTGCAGGTTGTACAGCAGCTTAGCACCGCCCAGCAAGATTACGGTCAGATGATGGTAATTTGCTGCGGCCTTATCATTGGCATATTACTTTGTAGTCTTGTAAGGTGGTGGCGATAGTGCAGGATTTGATGATGCTGCTTGTGCAATGTGTCGGCGCTGGCGTTGCCCTTGGCCTGATTTGTCTTGTGCTTTCTTACGGCTTCTTCCTGATTGCAAGGTATTTGCGTATAGTATTCACTCCATAGGAAGGAAGGGAAAAAGATGAAAGCAATCGAAAAGGTAAAGGGTTTTGTTCAGAAGAACCGCTATGCATTCGCAATGTCCGCCATGTCTGCTATCATGATGTGCAGCGCCGGTGCGGTTGATGGTGCTACTACTTCTTTTTGATCTGTCGGCAACTATGACTACTGCTGTTCAGCAGATTGTTAATGACCTGCTGAAGATGATCGCGGCCGTGCTGCCGATCACTGTTACCCTGCTGGTGCTGCGATTGGCGTTTCTTATGGTATCCGCTTTATTAAGCGCATTACCAGCAAATCGTCTTAATTGTCCTGGTTGATGGCTGCACTCTTCCCCGGGTGCAGCCATATTACAATAGGTGGTGTAGTTATGATTTCGTTTTATACCGGTACGCCGGGTTCCGGCAAGTCATACCACCTGGCACAGCTTGTTTATGACAAGTTAAAGTATCAAGATATAAATATTATTGCTAATTTTGATATCAATCTTGATAATATCGCATTAACTCGGCTCGGCTGGTGGAAAAAACGCATTACAGCTTTGAGCGGCGATAAGATCAAGTTCAAGAAATATAACAGCCGTCCGCTTAAAGGACGGTTCTATTACTGGGATAACTCGCAAATGTCAGTTAAGAATTTGCTTTTGTTTGCCCAGCAAAACCATAAGAAGCGGCAACGGTCGGTTGATGCCCTCAAACGTTGGTATTGATCGACGAGGCCGGTATTGTGTTTAACTGCCGTGGTTTTTCGGATCGCAGTCGTAATGAATGGGTTTCCTTCTTTGCGAAACATCGGCATTTTAATTTTTCATTTGTCCTGGCGTGTCAATTTCACCGACAGGTTGATAAACAAATTCGCTGCTGCGTGGAGTATGAACAGATTCACCGCAAGTTGCGGAATTATCAGTTTTTAGGTTGGCTGGTATCTATGCTTTGCGGCGGCAATCTGTTTTTGATTTGTGAAAATTGGTATTGCAATAAGCTGAAAGTTGCTAACCATGTTATGCGGTATACTGCCAGGATCGCCGCGCTGTATGATACGCTGCATGATTTTGATGATGCTCGGAACGTCTGCCGATGCCCCGCCGCCGGGCGTCGGTGGGGATAGGGGCCCCACCGCCCGACGCCGGTTACATCGTCAGCCGGTACGCAGCTGCCCAAAGATCAACCAGCAGATCAACAGCAGCCGCGCGCCCTGGATATACGCAGCCGCTGGAAGAAAAACTATTGAATAATGAATCGGGGGAGTAAGTATGCAAATGTCTATTGGGTTAGATCGCCTTAAACGTTTTGTGTGCTTACTCCTTATTTTTGTGCTTTTATTTTGTTTCTTTATGTGTCCGCGTGCTTCGGCTGTCGCACTGGAGGCAACAACGATCGCTTATGGTGGATTGCTTGTCGGTACAATTTTGGTTGGTGCTGGTGTGGTATTTTCCAGCCGTGGCGATATGGCTAAAGTTGGTGCTGCTATGTACAAGACGATGTCAGATGGCAGTAGTGCGATAGCAAGCAAAATTGCAGCTATATCATCTTGGGCGGTGGAGCATGGGAAATCGATCGGATCTGCTGCGCTTCGGATTGGCAAGGATCTTTATCGAGAAATCATTGATACTTTTAATGCGAGTTATTCTGATGGTGCTTTTTCTTATGGCTCTTATTCTGTTGCTTTGAATAATGAATTCTTTTCTAATTATGATTCAAAGGAGTTTTGGTCGCGTAAGTTTACATCTGCTAAGTTTCGTGTTGGTTCGGACGTTATTTCTATTGTGTCATCGTTGAATGGTCTGGATTTTAAGACGATGTATTTCCCCGCTGATGGTGATATGCAAGTCTCTGAGTATAAGATAAGTCCTAATGCAGATTCTATTTATTCTCCTCGTTGGCCTGCTGTTTGGGTGGAGCGGGATTATTCTGGTTCTATTTCTGTTAATTCATCAATCGTTTATGTATATTCCGATGGCGTTGATACTGGTCTTGTTAAGAGTCATACATTTCCTCTCGGTCGGTCGTATGATAATATATCTGCTACATTTGGTTATTCTGTCGCTATTCCGGCTCCTGATCTCGCGTATCCGTCAGATGATTATCTTGTCAAAATGCCGGATATCCCTAGTGTAGACAGCGCAACGGGCGATATAACATATCCGGATAGCATTGCATACACTAAGGACGCTGTAGCGGTACCTTATCCAGTAGATTCCGAGGGCGTTAAGGTGCCCGATATTCCATACGACAAGGTGGTGGATCAGAGCACCGGCAAGGCGTTGGACGATACGGGTACCGACACGGACAATCCCAGTAAGCCGGGCGAGGGACGGATACTGATAAGCCGGGCGATTCGGTTAACTGGCCGAGTGCTGGAGATATATCATTACCTAAGCTGATTATCTCTAAGTTTCCGTTTTGCATACCTTTTGACGTGGCGCGGCTCATCGGCCTGCTTGAAGCTGATCCTAAAACGCCGATTTTCCATGTTCCACTTAAAGTCGGTACAATCCTGGACGAGGAAATAGTGCTTGATCTCTCACAATGGGATAATGCAGTTCGTATAATTCGCTGGGGTGAGCTGATCGTGTTTGTTGCCGGTCTTGTCCTGGTAACGCGAAATTATATTAAATGGTAATAGGGGGTGTTCGGCATGGGTTCTATCGTTAATAGCGGTATCAGCTGGTTAAAGAATATGGTCGCTGGTGTTATTGATCTGCTGCCGGACAGTCCTTTTAATTTCGATTTACCAGATTATGTGCAAGACATACTCGGCTATATAAATTATTTTTGTTCCGATTGGTAGCATGATAAAATTCTTACTGCCTGGACGGCTTGCATTATTGTTTGGTATGCTGCATCGGTTCTTATGCGCTGGATCAAGGCGATTGAGTAAGTAATAACCCAGCAGAATACGTATGACCTGCGGATCATACGTATTCTGCTGGGTGCAGCACTCCGCAGAGTGCTAGTTCTTTTGTGCGCGGTCTGCAACTTTTTTCGTCCGCGCGGAAACCCCCGTATAGTAATCACGGGGGTACTCGTTACAAGTCTGCACCAAAAAGTAGAAATTGAAGGGGAGTAGTAGAGATGAAAAGCGCAGCAACAATAGACTGGTTGACGTTTACACTTAAGATGGTGGTTGATCCAGTAGCAGTGATAAAAGACTTTCTCGCGCTAGATCCGGATTTGTTCCAATCGCAAGACTTCGGTAAATTCGGATATCGCAAAGAGTATGTATTTTGCAGGTATTTTCGTTTATTTCGATCCGGCAGAGGGTCGCAAAATGGAAATGGGTGTTTGCGTCTCTATGACCGGTGTAGGTTGCCGGACATATGAACAGCATACCAGGCTAACGGCTGCTGGTACTCCGCTGCGTGCGCTGATTGAGAAGATACATATTACTGATATGGTGCATTGCAACACGTCTTGATCTGGCATTGGATGATAAGGACAAGTTGCTTGATCTTGATCGTATCGCAGACTGCGTAGAAAGTGGCTGCGTAAATAGTCGGATCCGAAAGCGTACTATTTACCGCGGCTATGATGGTAGTGATCGTTCTGGTACCACGATTTATATCGGTGCTCCGTCTTCTGATTTCCGTATCAGATTCTATGATAAAGCAAAGGAAAAGTATAAACCTGACGATGAACGGTATTATTGGCACTGGGTACGTCTTGAAATGGTAATGCGTGGGAAAAATGCTGACGGTTGCGTGGCTGCCATTTGTAATTCTGATGATCTCGGCTTGCTGGCCTCGGCAATCCTTAATGACAAACTCGCATTTATTGAACGTGATTCCGATAGTAATATCTCACGTTGCCAGATCTGCCGTTGGTGGTTAGATTTTGTTGACGCTGTAGCAGCTGTTAAATTAGTGGAAAAAGAAGACGTTCCGCATAAACTGGAGCGCTCTATTGATTGGATCCGTAACCAGGTTGCACCGTCTTTGTCACTGATCGCTGATGCTCGTGGTTTCTTCCTGATTCGGGAGATACTCGCTTTGGGTGCTGACAAGCGCACAAGGCAGCAACAAGCGCTACTTGATGATTATCGTAATTCGTATCATTTTTGTACAATCTGAGGATTTGATCTGATGGCTGAAAAGTGTAACCGCTGTATATGCGTAGACTGTGTGAAAATTGGCTGCTACAAGTATGCTGTCCGGTATGCGTATCAACGCTGCACACGGTGTATCATGGAGAATTTACCACCATGGCCAGAGTGCAAGTATTTTCAGCTGCCACCGGATCCAGAACCGGTTGTTATAGGAGAGAAGAAACCAGATAAATTGGATAAAATATTGTTAGAACTAGAAGAGTTAAAGAAAGCGCTATTGAAATAGCATTGAACCTAATTATACAAAATAAAGATTTTGTATAATTAGCAAACCATCTATTTTATAGCCATTAATAATTAACAGTTTTCATCCTATTTTCTCCAGATACTCTATCATATCAGCCACAGCACGATCATTATTAGAACTTACCGTTATATTGACATTTTGCAGCACTTCCGGCCCTGCATTGGCCGGTGCAAACGAAATCTGAGCTTCTTGCAGCATGGATTCATCATTGTAGCTGTCGCCAATAGCAAACACACGTTCAACGTCTGGTAAGTATTCAACAATATTTCGTAGAGGCCGAACCCTTATTCACACCAGCGGCTGTGATTTCACAGAATGTCGGCATGCTGGATGTCACATCAAATACATGCGGATACCGAATCAGTAAATCCTGTGTAAGTGCGGTGATTTGTGCCGGTTCACCGGTAAAATTGACCGTACACCAGTCCGCAGTTGCGCTTTTTGCAAACTGCTCATTAGAAAGCATCTGATAATCCAAATGCAGCTTGTGCATGTGCTGCAGCGTGTGATCGCTCATTTGACGAATCAGCGCCGTTTCTGCAGTAAAAACCTCGCAACCGAATTGTGAATTATTTAACAATACATGCTCGATCATTTCTTTCGTCTCGTACGGCATTCCGGAGCAATACAAAATCTTGCGATTTTCATCGCAAATCAACGAACCATTCATCACACTGTATGGCGCATTGACCGGCAACTGGTCTATATATATGCCAATAGCATGAGGAGAACGGCCGGTCGCAAGCGACAGCCGTCCTCCCTGTTTCGTAAAATATTGTAATGCTCGCAAATTTTCTGCCGGAATTTGCTTTGAATCATCGAGCAGCGTACCATCCATATCGCAGGCCAGCAGCATACCCTTAAACTTTTTCATTGCATACGCTCCAATTTATCAAGAACTTCAGTAAAATATTGTGGCAGCGATGCCGAAAACTCCATCCGCTCCCCCTGTTTTCGGGTGCGTGAGCGTCAGCTTCGCTGCATGCAGACATTGACCGCCGATATTGGAAAACCGGTCTTTTTTCAGTCCGTACACCGGATCACCGATAATCGGATGACCAATAGATGCCATATGTACACGAATCTGGTGTGTACGTCCGGTCTCGAGCTGAAAAGCCATATATGTGTAGCCGTTATATCGTTTGATGACAGTATAATGCGTGATTGCTTCACGTCCGCCCTCCACGATTGCCATTTTTTTCGATCCGTCTTGTGACGGGCAATCGGCTTATTCACCGTTCCGGTATCATCCTTGACAGAACCAACCACAATCGCTTCATAGCCGCGATACGCCGTATGCGCCGCAATCTGAGCTGCCAGGCTCTGATGTGCGGCGTCATTTTTTGCCACAACGAGCAGACCGCTGGTATCCTTATCAATACGATGCACAATGCCCGGTCGATGTTCACCGTTAATGCCAGACAGGCTGTCACCACAGTGGTACATCAATGCATTTACCAACGTGCCGTCCCAGTTGCCGGCCGCCGGATGCACAACCATGCCGCGTGGCTTGTTGACCACCACAATATCCGCATCCTCATAAACAATATCCAGCGGAATATTCTCCGGCTTGAGATCTACTTCCTTTAACTCCGGAAGCTGAACCGTAATCGCCTCGCTGCCGACCAGCTTGTAATTTTTCTTGAGTGGCTGACCGTTACAGCTTACTGCCTGCTCTGACAGCAGATTCTGCGCCGCAGAGCGGGTCAGTCCTTCAATCTGCTCTGCCAGCCAGCTGTCGATACGCTTGCCGGATTGCTCTGCCGGAACTGTAAATTGTAATTCACTCATGGTTACTTCTCCGCTTTGCTTGTTTCCTTGTGCTGAAACATAAAATATAGCACAAACAATACACCACCTGCACAAATGAAGATAGTGCCCAGCGGTGCATCTGCTTGCCCTGCTCATCAACGACCCAGCCATGGCACAGAACGCCTTTGTACGGGGCAACGCCCTGGGTGGCAACGCTGGTCAGCAGGCTGGACTGGAACCAGCCGCGGAACTGGTCGGCGCCTTCCATATACAGGTCAGCGGGCCAGTTCAGTTCGGGACGTTCGCGGCAGACTGCGCTCCAGGTAGAGCCAGAGTCGAACCAGACATCCATGATATCGGGATCCTTTTCCCAGTCAGAAGCGCCGCATTCGCAGACCTCAGTCTTGGGCATGATCTCGTTGGCATCGTACTTATACCAGGCATCGGAGCCTTCCTTGCGGAACAGGTCGCTGACAGCCTTGATGGAAGCATCGGTAATGTGGTACTTGCCGCAGTTCTTGCAGTAGAACACCG
>VOFE01002191.1_pt1 | contig 54001 bp, 77 predicted proteins | sample 5384071 | NCBI WGS metagenome assembly VOFE01 (sample SAMN12384724, study PRJNA508395) | human gut metagenome | isolation source: healthy gut D | host: Homo sapiens
GAGGGACATTTCGTCGGCGATCCGCCCCAGTTCGAGAAAATGCTGCCGAAAGAGAATGCTTTTTGGCGGCTTTGGAATCGCTGTAGTGGAAGCTTTTTTCCTTTGCGAAAATCTGCTCTTTCAGTTCCAGTGTGGATTCTAGTGTCCCGATATCGCCGTCCTTGTAAATTTTCATCAGGATACTTTCAATATGAGATGTCACATCAATATCCATGATTTTGGCAAGTTTTTGCAGTTCGCCGTTTTCATCGCTGAAAAAGTCCAGAATCGCTGTGTAAAAGTCGCTCGGATAGGGATCCAGAGCCAGTGCTTCTGTCAGATTTTCCATTCGCGTATCCGGTTCGCAGTCCTCGGCTTTTGCCTCCTGATACAGCTGTTCTGCACGCTCTGCATCTTCGTCGGAAATTGATTCATAGGTACACAGATTATTTTCCTGAAACAGGCTCATTTTTGCTGGAACATTTGAAATACATCGATTCCCGCACCTCGTTTCAACGCATTCTGCACATGAATGTTGGAAAATACCCGATTGGATATTTTTTCTGCTGCATTAGACAAAGAAGAAACGTTTTTGATGTCGCCGTCTTCGTCCACTTGACTAGCGAACTGAACATCGAACTATACGCGTAGGTAAAGAAGCATTTATTAAGGGGACCGACCAGACAATTGTAGACGATCGCATCTTCTTCCGAGTGTATTAGATTATCTCTTTCCTGTACTGCGAAATTTTCCATTGTCTGCACAAAGGGCAAAACTGCATCGGACACGTTGAACATAACGCCTTTGGAATTCGAGATCTTCTGTGCAGCTTCTTCCAGATATTCTCCTGTACAGCTCATAGAGAGGGCGATTTTCACCATCGTTTCCGTATCATAGTTTTCTGTGTCCACGCCCTGTTCCTGAAGCTCACTGAGAATACTTTCTGCCTCGGTGGTGATAACCTTCAGATATTCTGTGATGTAGCTGTTTCTGATGTCGATGAAGTGCTTGAACAAGCCGTAATCCAGAAATTCGTTTTTACTTCGTTGAAAATAGCACCATATTCTTTCAGCTTGCCCAGCGTACCATCATCCTTGTTGCTTTTGTAGGTGGTTATCAACGCATTGCCGATCAGTGCACCTATATCGCCCTCTGTGGCTTCCGGAAGCTTCTCCTGCAGCATCTCTCGGGCTCCTGAAATTTTCCGGTCGTATTCCCGTTTGAGTTTGACATAATTCACTTTTTCATCAGAAAAAGTGAGTTCTTTCCCAAAATACAAAATGTATTTTCCATATGCATCCTCCTTGAAAAAATCCTAAGACAACGCCGTTCCAGAGAAAGTGTTTCCTTTATGCAACATTTCCCTAAGTTTGTGTGGTGTTATCTTTATTATAAACCACATAATTTCTATTGTCAAGTTGTTTTTCAACTTATCATTAACAAATGAACTTGCTTTCGAAATTTTCAATCGTTTTCTGTGGTGCTGTTTTTAGGGAAACACTGGATAAAGCTTGTGCGTAAGATGCGTCGTCAGATTTTTTCGGCAGATTGCGTGCAAAGCCGTCCGGCGGGCTTTATGCAGTGTTTCCTTTTTTATTATACGCGGAGAACCGGACATACCTGTGTCCGTTTAAAGATAATTTACAGGAGCACATGCAAAACATACAGCTGGGAATGTCTGTACCGCAGAATCGCCCGATAGACTTTGTGCAATCTTTCTGTGTTGCCCTTGATTTTATCCCAGTAATATGGTAGAATAAATACGACAGAAATCATACAGTTGCGATGATATTTATAAGTGGCTCAGAGCAGCTGCTGCGGCAGACTGGGAGCAGGAGGAAAGCAGCTGCAAGCGGGTGCACTTCTTTATAAGAAAAGCTGGCATTCGCGTTACGCGATCAAAGGGCAATACCGCACAAAGCCCGCCTGACGGCTTTGCACGCAATCTGCGTGCAGATTTTCCGTCATATTGCCCAGAAATCCCTTGCCATACGGCAGTATGCCTGCGGAATTTCTAGGCAATCTGCCGAAAAATCTGACAACGCACCTTACGCACAAGCTTTGTGCGGTGTTGCCCAAGGAACAATTCCTGCACCGGCAGTGGGGAAAGTTTATGCGGCGAAAATAATGGAGGCATAGAACGTGGAACATCAGAATCCTTTTTCCTATGCGGAATTCCTGCGGATCTTTGAACATGACGACTGGTTTTGATTGATGAAACGGTGTTTTATCTGGACTATGCTCCGGACGAAGAATATTATTTGGGTTGCCTTCGGGAATACGAGGAACCGTATTGGGCAGGGTACTGCGATATTTCGGAGGACGGCTGTTTTCGTACAGCTTCGGCACTGTTGAATGCAAAAATTTTTCATGGGCGATCTGTCAAAGAACGTTGGGAAAATGTGAGATTTTTTCAGATCGGCGGGATTCCCGTGGAAACATGGCTGGAACTGTATGAAGAAGATTTGCCGAAAGTGGAACGGGAATCGCGAATCGAAGAACTGTACGGGAATTTTTGCTGTGGAACTGCGGGTTTCATTCCAGTGAAACTTATTTGTCCATGCTGGATACGCTTCTTTTGGAGTACCCGAAAACGCCTTACTGCTGAAGCTGAAAAAATTTTCTGAAAGCCGCAAAGTCACTTGTCGTTTGTTTCTGCACCACTGGAACTATGAGAGCGTGTCTGCCGGACGTGCGGATTCTTCCAGTTATGCTGCTTTGGGAAATATCTGTTTTCCGCATTGCAAAAGCAATATGAGGGAAGCCAATTTAACCCTGAAACATACAGCATCGGCTGCTTTTGCCCTATGGTATTACCTGCCGGAAGCGGTCAAGGCAAAGAACCGTTTTCTACGCTGTGCCGCGTGAAAACGTACTGGGACCGCAACGATACACAAGCTTGGAAATTGCTACAGCAGGCGTTTGCATTTTTATGATTCAGGCAACACTGCATAACGCTTGTGAGCAAGATACGTTGTCAGATTGCGTGCAAAGCCTGTTGCCTGAAACACGTTTTGTGAATGGAGGAACAGTATGAAACATTGCAGGATTCCGATTCAGCGGATTCGCCCCGCGGCATTGCATTTATGAGAGAAACGGGTTCCGTCTGACTGAGAAAAAAGAATCGAAGATGAAGTTATTTCGCTGCTGAAAATGGAGCGTGTCACAGAATAAAAAGGAGAAACACATATGACCAAAAAGAACGTGCCCTGCTGGCGGTGCAGACGCTGGAAGAAGTTTATCCGCAGGCAACCTGTGCACTGCAATATGGAAAAGCCCTATGAACTGCTGATCGCGGTGCGGCTGTCGGCACAGTGTACCGATGCAAGGGTAAACCAGATCACACCAAAACTGTTCGCAGCTTATCCCACACTGGAATCACTGGCGGCGGCAGACATCGGCGATTTGGAAGAGATCGTCCGTCCCTGCGGCTTCTATCACATGAAAGCCAGGAGCATCAAGGAAATGTCTGCCCAGCTGCTGCTGCACTTCGGCGGCGTGGTGCCGGACAATATGAAAGATCTGCTTTCCCTGTCCGGCGTGGGACGCAAAACTGCAAACCTGATTCTCGGCGATGTCTACGGCAAGCCAGCAATCGTGGCGGATACCCACTTTATCCGGATCACCGGACGGCTGGGACTGACCAAATCCAAAGACCCTGTACAGGTGGAAAAAGATCTCCGCCCGCTGATCCCGCCGGAGCGTTCCTCGGACTTTGTCATCGGTGGTGTGGTTCGGCAGAGATACCTGCCGTGCACGAAAGCCCCGGTGCAAGAGCTGTCCCATGGCGGCATTCTGTCCCTCCCGAAGCGAGTAAGGGCGAGTTCCGCGACAGTCGGCAGGGGAAATGTTGCGGAATGCACAGAGAATCTGCTTGAAAATGAATTGCACTTTGTGAAAATATTTCAAAATCTATTGACAAGCAGAGTGGTTCGTGCTATACTAGTTATTGTATATTTCGATGAAAAGGCGGTAAGTCAATGGGCATTTTAGTAAAGTATTCGGTTCGTACAGTACCCGTGAACTGGCACGTATTGAACCGCTGAAAAAAAAGGTTCTGGAGTTGGACGAGGAGTATCAGGCACTTTCTGATGCAGATCTGAAAGAAAAAGACCAATGAATTTCGGGAACGTCTGGAGGACGGCGAATCGCTGGAAAGCATGGAGGCAGAAGCACTGGCAACCGTGCGGGAAGCTGCATACCGTGTTCTGGGCAAAAACCGTTTCCGGTACAGATCATCGGTGCCATTGTACTGCATCAGGGACGTATCGCAGAAATGAAAACCGGTGAAGGTAAAACACTGGTAGCCTGTGTGGCTGCATATCTGAACGCACTGACAGGCAAGGGCGTACACGTTGTTACAGTCAACGACTATCTGGCAAAGACACAGTCGGACGAAATGGGCAAGGTACTGCGGTATCTGGGCTTGACTGTCGGCTGTATTCTCCACGGTCTGACCAACGACCAGCGTCGTGCGGCATATAACTGTGATGTTACGTACGGTACCAACAACGAATTGGGATTTGACTACCTGCGTGACAACATGGTCATCTATAAAAGGATAAGGTACAACGGGAACACAACTTCGCGATTGTGGACGAAGTGGACTCCATTCTGATCGACGAAGCCAGAACGCCGCTGATCATTTCCGGTAAGGGCGACAAGTCTACTGCTCTGTACGGCGTGGTGGACAAGTTCGCCAAGACTCTGACCGCTGCAACTGTCGTAGAAATGGACGACAAGCAGGATCAGGAAGAAATCAACGAAAACGCCGACTACATTGTAGACGAAAAGTCAAAGACTGCAACCATTACCCGCCGCGGTGTCAAGAAGGCAGAGGAATATTTTGCAGTCGAAAACCTGATGGATCCGGAAAATATGACCCTGCTGCACCATGTCAATCAGGCACTGAAGGCAAACGGTGTCATGCGGAAAGACATTGACTATATCGTAGAGGACGGCGAAGTTGTCATCATCGACGAATTCACCGGTCGTAAGATGCTGGGCCGTCGTTTCAATGACGGTCTGCATCAGGCAATCGAAGCAAAAGAGGGCGTAGAGGTCAAACGGGAATCCAAGACACTGGCGACCATCACATTCCAGAACTACTTCCGCCTGTACACCAAGATGTCCGGTATGACCGGTACTGCAATGACAGAGGAAGACGAATTCCGTGAGATCTACAAGCTGGACGTTATCGCAATCCCGACCAACCGTCCGGTACAGCGTATCGACCACACCGACCTGATTTATCGTACCGAAAAGGGCAAGTATAAGGCAATCATTGAACAGATCGCCGAGTGTCATGAAAAGGACAGCCGGTTCTGGTAGGTACCATTTCCATTGAAAAATCTGAACTACTCTCCAGCATGCTGAAGCGAAAGGGCATCAAGCACGAAGTCCTGAACGCAAAGTATCACGCAAAGGAAGCAGAGATCGTTGCACAGGCTGGTAAGCTGGGTGCAGTTACCATTGCGACAAATATGGCTGGTCGTGGTACGGATATTATGCTGGGCGGTAATGCCGAATTCCTCGCCAAGGCAGAAATGCGGAAGCGGGAATATCCGGAAAAATCATTACAGAAGCAATCGGCTATGCAGATACAGACAATCAGGAAGTGCTGGACGCAAGAGCCGTATATCAGGAACTGTACAAAAAGTTCGGCGAAGAAGTCAAAGAAAAGGCACAGGCAGTCAAGGAGGCCGGCGGTCTGTATATTCTGGGTACAGAACGTCACGAATCCCGCCGTATCGATAACCAGCTGCGTGGTCGTTCCGGCCGTCAGGGTGACGAGGGTGAAAGCCGCTTCTTCCTGTCGGTAGAAGATGACCTGATGCGTATTTTTGCCGGCGATCGTCTGGAAAACATGATGCGTACATTGAACGTGGACGAGGATACTCCGATCGAGAGCAAGGCTCTGACCAAGATCATCGAGTCCTCCCAGAGAAAGGTAGAGGGACGGAACTTCAATATCCGTAAGAACGTCCTGAACTACGACGACGTTATGAACACCCAGCGTGAGATCATTTATAAGCAGCGTGCACAGGTACTGGACGGCGAAGACATTCACGACAGCATCCTCAAGATGTTCGAGGAACTGATTGCCGGAACTGTAAAGCAGTACATCAACGAAGAAGAAACCGATCACAACCAGTGGAATCTGGTTGGTCTGCGGATCACTTCCTGGGCTGGATCACAGAAGAAGGCGATCTGGAATATGATGAAACCGATCTGGCAGGTCTGACTACTGCGGACATTACCGAGGCTCTGACTGAAAAGGCAAAGTCTTTGTATGCTGCAAAGGAAGAAGAATTCGGCTCCGAAGTAATGCGGGAACTGGAACGCGTTGTACTGCTGAAGGTTGTCGATACCAAGTGGATGGCACACATCGACGATATGGACGAACTGAAAAAAGGGTATCGGTCTGCGGGCATACGGTCAGCAGAATCCGGTTGTCGAATATCGTTATGAGGGCTTCGAAATGTTCGATGCAATGGTAGATTCTATCCGCGAGGACACTGTCCGCATGCTGCTGACAGTTCGCCTTCAGAAGAATCAGGCTCCGGAGAGAGAACAGGTTTCAAGCCGGACGCTCCCAATGCAGGAGCAGGCGACGGCAGCTTCGGCGGTCAGCGTCGCAGTGCAAAGAAGAAGTAAGAATGTTTCGGGAAATGCGGCACACGATCTGGTGAAAGTGTGCTGCCCTACCAAATAAGCAAACGAAAACAGGGGGACATGGCATTCGCTGTGTGCCCTTGTTTTGTGTGGAGGTGGATTCATGCAGGAAACGGGCTATGAAACATTTTCGTTTTACTATGATGCCCTGACGGAAAATGTCAACTATCCGGCACGGGCGGCGTATCTGGACGGACTGGTGCAGAAGTACAAACAGTCTGCCGGCAAAGTCATGCTGGATCTGGCATGCGGCACCGGCACCATGACAGAAGAAATGGCAGAACGTGGCTATGACATGATCGGCGTGGACTATTCCGAGGGCATGCTGGGGCAGGCAATGGAAAAGAAAATCGAAAAGCAGCTGCCGATCCAGTATGTTTGTCAGGACATGCGGGAACTGGAACTCTATGGCACCGTTGATGCCGTGATCTGTACGCTGGACAGTCTGAACCACCTGCCGTCGTTTGAAGATGTCACAACGGTGTTTCAGCGTGTGTGGGAATCCACGGAAACCGGCGGTGTGTTTGTGTTCGATATGAACACGCTCTATAAGCATCGGGAACTGCTGGGAAATCAGGTCTATGTCTACGAAACAGATGCGGTTTACTGCGTCTGGGAAAACGCGTTGTGCGAGGACAACTGCACCGTGGAGATCACACTGGATCTGTTTCAGCTTTGTGCAGACGGTCGCTATCGGCGGACAGAGGAGCAGATCACCGAGCGTGCTTATGCACCGGAACAGGTGCAGGCGGCACTGGAAGTCATTGATTTCACGTGCTGGGCATTTATCATGCAGATACAGAAGAACCACTGCATTCGGACAGCGAACGCATGGTGGTTGTGGCGAGAAAGGAAGCATAAACAATGGGAATTCTGAAACGTGCAATTGCAAAAGATGCATCAGTCGTGGCAACTGCGGTAGATGCCACGGATATTGTCGCAGAGATCGAAAAAGATTCACCAGACATCTGCGGTAGTTACGGCGGCACTGGGGCGGCTGTCCATTGCGGCAAGTATGATGGGCTATGACCTGAAGAACGAGAACGATACTGTCACCCTGCGTGTCAAGGGCGGCGGTCCGGCAGGCATGCTGGTAGCTGTGGCAGACAGTCGGGGAAATGTCAAGGCAGACGTAGATCAGCCGGTGGTGGAACTGCCGCTGAATGCCAAGGGAAAACTGGACGTTGGCGGTGCCGTAGGTACAGACGGTACGCTGTCTGTGGTAAAAGATTTGGGGCTGAAAGAGCCTTATGTGGGCATTGTGCCGCTGGTCTCCGGTGAGATCGCCGAGGACGTGGCACAGTATTTTGCCACTAGTGAACAGACACCTACGGTTTGCGGACTGGGCGTGTTGGTGAATCCGGATCTCACAGTCAATGTTGCCGGCGGCTTCCTGATCGAAGTGCTGCCTTTTGCCAGCGATGCCTGCATTGATACCATTGAGAAAAATCTGAAAACACTGCCGCCGGTAACCACTATGATGACGCAGGGCATGACAACGGATCAGATCGCTTTGCGGCTGCTGGACGGACTGGAACCGAACCTGCTGGACGAGCGCGATGTGCACTACCAGTGCGACTGCAATCGGGAACGAACCGAGCGTGTCCTGAAAGCACTGGGCAATCAGGAACTGACACAGCTGATCGCAGAAGGGGAACCGGTAGAGGTCAACTGTCATTTCTGTGGCAAGAAGTACACGTTCACACCAGAAAAATTGCAGCAGCTGCGGGACGAGGAGCCGGAAGAATGACGTTTCTCTAAGACGTGTCTGGGAAAGGATAAGAGCATGCGGAACTGGAAAAAAATCGTGGGATTGCTTGTCGTTCTGGCAGTGTGGCTGGGATTGATGTGGCGGCTGTCCACCGCAGACGGAACGGAAACGCTGCAGGACAGCATGCGTTTTGCCCGAAAAAATTGGCAGCTGGATCTATGAATCTCCTACTGTACAGCAGCTGAACCATCTGAACCTGCTGCTGCGAAAACTGGCACATGTTTTCCTGTATGCGATACTGGGCGGCATGATGGCTCTGCTCTGGCAGCTGCTTCTGGAACTGCATCGAATCGGGTGGCGTATTCTGGGAGCGGCAGCTTGCAGCACGACAATTGCGTTTTGGACGAACTGCAAAAATCCCGATTGCCGGACGGCACTTCGACTTTTCGGAATCGCTGCTGAATGCCGGCAGTGCCCTTGTGGTCATTCTGCTGTTTTTCGGAATTGCCGGACTGCTTTCCCGAAAGAAGTCAACTTCATAATCTGAAACCGAAAGCATTGGAATTGCAAAAGTGATTTGCGGTTCTGATGCTTTTTCTTTTGTGAAAATTTTCAAAAATACTTGAATTTTCGGCTTGCATTTTGTATAATATAATGGAATTCAAATGCTTTTCAACTTTTGAGGAAGAAAGGGTCGATTCAGTATGGAAACACAGGAAGCTGGTTTAAAAACCGTGGAAAATGCGTATATGGAATCCAGAAGAATCCTGCGGACACCCTCGGCATTGGCACGGGAGGCTCTGCTGTATGTGCAGGAAATCGGAGAAATGACTTGTAAAGAGCCGCGTCAGAACTGGCGGAATTCGTTGGATTCGTACCTGCTGATTCTGGTGGAAGAAGGCTGCGGAACAGTTACCGTCGGAGAGGAAACTCTTGCCCTGCAAGAGGGGGGGACGTGGCGTTTCTGGACTGCCACCAACCCTATTCTCATTGCTGTGATGCCAGAGAACCGTGGAAAATCTTTTGGGTACACTGGAACGGACAGGTAATGCCACATTTATACGAGGTCTTTCGGCAGCGGAATGTTTCAGTTGTTCTCGGCGGTGCAGCAGACTGGGTAGAACCTGTGCTCCTGCGTTTGGAATCTATTGCAAGAGAAGAAGCACCGGATTATGAACTGTATGAACCGAGTGCCTGACTCAGCTGATGACGCTGTTGCTGACCAAAAAACCGGAACGCGGCGGGCATGCTTCGGGGAAACACTCCAGAAATGGGAACAAATTCATCAGTATCTGGAAGAACACTTTGCAGAAAAAAATCACACTGGAGAATCTGGGAAAGCGTTTCAGTGTGAGCAAATACTATATGCTGCGTGGATTCAAACGGCGGTACGGCGTAACGATCGTGCAGTTTATCAACCAGTGCCGTATGAACTATGCCAAAAACGAACTGCGATTTACAGATAAGCAAATCGACACTATTGCAGAGGAGTGCGGCATACACGATTCCAGTTATTTCAATCGGATCTTCCGTACCACAGAGGGGATTTCTGCCGGAGCCTATCGGCGGCAGTGGCGGAACTAAGGAAACCCTGAAACCATAAAACAAACGGGCTGCGGCAATTGCTGCAAGCCTGTTTTTATATACATACTCAAAAAGAAAAGGACTGCCCTGCAATGGGACAATCCTTTTCCTTTATAATAGGAGTGTAGAAAATATCAAAATGGCATTACTGAGGATTTACCGGCAGAGAACTTATCAGCTGTACCAGGAACTGGAGCAATGTAGTTGCATCATCGCCGTTGATCTCGCCGTTGAACATGCAGTCTGCGTTTGCAGTAGCCTGTGCGTTCAGGTCTACCTGACCAGCTGCCTTCTTGTTCAGCAGAACCGCATCTGTAATGTCTACCTTGCCGTCCAGATTGACGTCGCCGTAGAGCGATGCACCGATAACCGGAACTTCGCCGCTGTCGCTGGCTGTGGTAGAAGCCGCAGTTGTTGTGGTTTCATCAGTGGAAACAGCTGTCGTATCCGAGGAAACATCAGTATTGGATTCGGTGGTTACGACTGTGGTTTCTGTATCGGCAACAGTTGTTTCTGCATCGGAAACAGTTGTTGCTTCTGTTACGGTAGTTGTTTCTGTATCAGAAACAGTTGTTGCCTCTGTTGTGGTTTCTTCAGAAGAAATTGTAGTAGTTGTTCCAGAGGACTCTGTAGAAGTGCTGCTGCTTTTTGGAAGATATGCTCCAGTCAGCTTGACGTTGGAGGATTCCAACGTATCGCCAGCACCATTAGCGACCCACCAGATCTGTACTTGTGCATTCTTCTGCTTGATTGCTTCATCGGAGATCTTCTTGATCATGTCGGCATCAGTAACTTCGTCCTTGCCGTTGTTGTAGGTGATATTATACGGTTTGTCCAGTTTTGCAGTGACCTCGTCAGTGGAGTCCAGATCCCATTTGTAGTTCAGCCAGTAATCCACGCCGTCTACATTAGCAGAAATACCGATGCAGCCGTTTGCTTTTGAAACGTCATCGCTCAGATCGAATGTCAGATCCACGCTGTTACCAATGGACTGTTTGAATGAAATGTTGTAATTGCCGCTGTCAGCCACGATCTTTTGCCGCTTCTCCCTTGCCTTCCGGTACGGTAGTTGTGGTAGTAGGCTGTGTGGTGTGGCTGGGCTTGGTGCCGGTGCCCTGCTGACCATTGCTGTACAGGTCGGTCGGCAGTTCGTCCAGTGTAATGCAGTAGTCACTGGTGTACATTTCCTTCAGGTCGTCCCTTTTTTGTTGAACAGTTCATTTGTCAGGAAGTTGGTGCTTTCGCTGCCGCCGTCATACCACGGGCAGAAATACAGCCAGCCAGCCTTTTCTGATACCAGATTGTTCAGCGTCGGAATGCTGTCGTTTTCAGCCATAGCTACCATCTTCTTGCAGTTGTACTTCTGCATAATGGAGTAGAAGGTACTGCTGATGGCACTGTCATTATGTGTCAGAACTGCATTGCCGGTAGACCAGTCTGTGCAGTTGTACTTGTCATAAGCCACGATGTCTACATATTCATCGCCCGGATACCAGTTTGCGGAAGTGTCATATGCATAACTGTTCCACTCCCAGATCAGGTTGTGCAGACCGTACTGTTCGGTCAGGGTTTCATAGGTGAGGATCCACAGTTCCTTGTAAACAGCAGAGCCTTCCTTTGGCCCCACCAGAACCAGGAACCGGTCTTCACCGCCGCCGCCTTCTGCTTCATGCAGCGGACGGAAGATCAGCGGAACGTTTGCGTCCTGCAATTTCTGCAATTCTGCTGCCAGACCTTTCAGGCAGAGCATAGTATTCCCTGTTCCTTTGTGCCTTCTTCCAGAATCTTGGACGGCTCAAAGTCGGTTTCCTTCGGAACATAGGTCGCATTTGCCCAGTCTACCTTATCGCCGATGTTGTAGCTGGAGAAATCCTTCGGTACAGTGATGTGCCAGGAAGAGGTTGCGATACCCTGATTTTCCGAATAGGGGTTGTTGTTGACCCACTGAATGATGCGGTCTGTAGTGCCGTCTTCGCTGCCGTACAGCGGGTTGCAGTTCAGATAGTCAAAGCCGCGGATTGCCGGATATTTACCGGTGGTGTCGTTGATGTACTTGAACTCATATTCAAAATCGTGGGGGCCATACTTGTAAATTTCCTGCTGTCCGGAAATGATGTGCTTTCCGTAGACGCTGGACAGATACTTCATCAGGCTGTCCGCTTCTTTGGTTGCCGCCGGATCGCTGCAGGTGGTGTCACTTGCGGTGATGTCTGGCAGAGTAGCTTCTTCACAGTGAGATAGTCGAAGTTGGTCCAGCCCCAGCTGCCCTTAATGGCAATGGTGTTGTCACCGGCAGTCAGCTTGACAGTACCCAGATCCAGTTCTTTCCACACGCCTTCTGCGGTAGATGCAAAGCTGCACTGTCCCTGATCGACACCGTTGACATACAGGTTCTGGATCTTGTCGCCATAAGGAGCAGAATAGCTTACCTTTACCGTGTACATACCGGTTTTTTCTGACGGAACAGTGAGAGAAATTTCATCACCGCCGGTTTTCAGAAAGACATAGCTGCCGCCGGAAGCGTTGCCGTCATCGGTTTTTACTTCCGCGTCACCGGTGAGCTTACCGCTTTCAAATTCGTACTTGGCAGTTGCTGCACCAGCTTGCAGAACACTGGACAGTGCCAGACAGTTGACAGACATTACGCCGGCAACTGCGGTAGTCAGTGCTCTTTTGAGGTTTTTTCTTCATAAATCAGATCTCCATTCTGCTGCGTTCAGCAAGAACGCTGGTTTCATTGCTGCCGCAGTGCATTTTCTTTTTTATGTTTTCATAGTGATAAAGTACACATTCGGAGCCGCCCAGCGATGCGACTGTCCATGTTTAATGCTTATTATATCACAAGTATTGTGCAATGTCAATAGTCCTTTCTGTACATTTTCAGAAAAATTTATGCACATAGAGATTGTCTTTCATGGCAACATAAGAACGTTCTGAAAAGATTGTTGAAAGAAATAATGCCTTGGCTCTCCGCAGAGGATTTTTGTAAAGCTATGTGAAAAAATGATGAAAACAGAAAAGGAAGTGGAAAAAGGCTTGCTTTTCCCGCCGTGGTGTGCTATACTATAGGCAGAATCAACGATAGGAGTGAGGCGTATGCGGCATCGGATACAGCACTGGGAACAGCAGACGCTGCTGTGGTTTTCAGGAACGCCTGCGGCGTGCATGGCTGACAGCGGCGATGAAAACGGCAACATTTTTGGGGAACGGCGGAATCCTCTGGCTGACGGCGTGTGCCTGCCTGCTGTTTCGCCAGCAGACAAGGCGTGCTTCTCTGACGGCGTTGCTGTCACTGGTGTTTTTCTGCATTGGTCTGCAATGCTTTCTTGAAAATCTGGTGGAGCGTGCCAGACCGTTTGACAAGATTCCAAGCCTGCAATTCCTGATTCGGAAACCTCACGATTTTTCATTTCCCTCTGGTCATACGTCCAGCTCGTTTGCAGTAGCGACTGTGTTTCTGGCAATGCTGCCCCTGTGGGTAGGTGTTGCGGCACTGACAATTGCTGTGCTCATCGCCTTTTCCCGTATGTATCTGGGTGTGCACTATCCGTCAGATGTGCTGTGCGGTGCAGTGCTGGGAGTGCTGTTCGGATTGGCAGCCTTGGCAGTGATGCCGCTGCTGCTTCGCATCAGCTGGCTGCCGGAAGCAGTGCGTACCTGGGTCGGAGCATAAACTGAACGTTTTTCATCTTCGAATAAAACAGCGGATACCCGTTTTCGAATCGGGTACCCGCTGTTTTTCTGTGTTTTTAAGGCAATACCGCACAAAGATTGTGCGACAGATGCGTCGTCAAATTTTTCGTCAGATGAAACAAAAGCGGATTGAATACTTGATGTATTCACGAGCATTTTTGTGAAATATGACGGGAAATTTTGCAAGCAGATGGCGTGCAAAGTCGCCAGACGCTCTTTGTGCGGTATTGCCTTTTTAATCGTTATTCTTCCGGAATATTCTCCAGATCTTTCTGCCACAATGTCACGCAGGCATCACTGGGCATTCGCCAATCTCCTCTGGGGGAGAGCGTTACGCTGCCCACCTTGGGACCGTCTGGCAGACAACTGCGTTTGAACTGCTGGGAGAAGAACCGCCAGTAGAATTTTTCAGCCATTTCAGAATGGTGGCGTTGTCATATGTGCCAGCAAAAAGCCAACTTTGCCAGCCGGTAGATCTTATGGGGAGCAAATCCCAGACGCAGCACGTAGTACAGGAAAAAGTCGTGGAGAGCATATGGCCCTACCAGCTCCTCGGTTTTCTGGGCAATGGTGCCGTCCTGTTCCGGCGGCAGCAGTTCCGGACTGACCGGCGTATCTAGTACGTCCCGCAGCACCGCACTCAGAGCCGGCTCTGTCTGGGCAGCTTCATGTGCTACCAGATAGCGTACCAGCGTTTTCGGAATGGAAGCATTTACCGCGTACATACTCATGTGGTCGCCGTTATAGCGTCGCCCAGCCCAGCGCCAGCTCGGAAAGGTCGCCGGTACCGATCACAATGCCGCCAGCCTGGTTTGCCATGTCCATTAGTACCTGTGTCCGTTCCCCGTGCCTGCGAATTTTCATATGTGACATCGTGGACGGATTCGTCGTCCAATATCGGCGAAGTGCTGCCGGACGCTGTTCTGAATCGGCACTTCCCGCAGGGTTGCCCCATAGGCTTCCGCCAGCCGGCAGGCATTCTGGTAGGTGCGGTCTGTGGTACCGAAACAGGGCATCGTCACAGCCAGCATGCCGGCAGGATCCAGCCCGCAGATGCGGAACGCGTGTACCATGACGATCAGAGCCAGCGTGGAATCCAGTCCGCCGGAAAGCCCCACCACAGCTGTTTTGCAGCCGATATGCCGCAGCCGTGTGGCAAGCCCCATTGCCTGTAAGGTGAGGATCTTTTCACAACGCTGTGTCAGTTCATCGGTGCCGCTGGGAACAAAGGGGCAGCGTCCACATAGCGTTGCAGCACGGTTTCTGTCAGCGGCATGGAGAATTTCACAGCCGGTGTTCCAAAGGGTTCTGACTGGAAGGTGTTGGAACGGCGGCGTTCTCCGGCGAGCCGCTGCACGTCAATATCTCCGTAGAGAATGCCCTGTGCAAACAGCTGGATTCCGCCAGAACAGAACCGTTTTCCAGAATCAGATCGTGTCCGGCGAAGACCATATCCTGTAGTGGATTCTCCGAAGCCGGCATCGGCGTAGGCATAGGCACACAGCAGGCTGCCGGATTTCGCCTTGAGAATGGTGCGGCGGTAATCTTCCTTGCCAATGATCTCGTCGCTGCACGACAGGTTGACAATCAGAGTTGCACCAGCTTTTGCCATTGCAACAGACGGCGTATCGCCTACCCAGACATCTTCACAGATTTCCACGCCGAACGTAAAGTCCGGCATTTCTGCACAGCTGAACAGCAGCTTTGCCCCAAAGGGAAAGGTGTATCCGGTATGATGGTGAAGGGACTGCTGCTGTGGAACAGCTTCTGCGTCCGGTCCGGCGGTGAAGTGCCGGACTTCGTAGAATTCACTGTAGTTGGGCAGATTCTGCTTGGGCACCATACCCAGTATCTTTCCGGCATAGCAGACTGCGGCACAGTTGTACAGGGCACCGCCGCAGACATAGGGCATCCCTATCACCAGCAGCATGGACAGGTCAGCGGTTTCCTGTAAAATTTGCACCAGTCCGTCCTCTGCTCCGCGGAGCAGGGGCTCCTGTAGAAACAGGTCGCCGCAGGTGTATCCGGTTAGGCAGAGTTCCGGAAAAGCCGCCAGTTTTGCACCGGCAGCAGCGGCTTCTCTGGCGTGGGCAATGATTTGTTCGGCATTATAGGCACAGTCTGCCACCCGCAGCGGCGGTGTGACACAGGCAATTTTCAAAAAATCCGTCTTTCATGGCAATCGCTCCTTGATTTCAGTGTTTCCTTTATTATACCGGAAATTTGAAAAAATTGCAAAGGGTATTGCCCTAAATCACAATAAATTCGCTGCTGGCATAACCCACGGTGCCGCGGTAAGAAACCACGTCCCAGCCGTTGGAACGGCTGTACACCGTGAGAACGCTGCCGTTGGGAATGGAACCGATCACGTCTCCCTGTGTGGAGGAAACTGCCGCAGATTCAGATTGCTGCCATCAGTGACAACGGTCCCGCGGAAAAACCGGTCCCGCTTCGATCAGCGGAATGCCGAAGTAATCGCAGAGGGACTGGGTCAGGCTGACTGCAATTGCCGTCAGATTGTTCCGGATCCAGTCCGCATCTTCCCCGATTGTCGTGGTAGCCGATCTCGCACAGCACTGCCGGAGCTTTGGTCTGTGTCACTTCTCCCAGCGTGGTCGTGGGTTTTGCGGAGCATTTGTCCGGCAGGGGTAGATGCTCATAAAGTTGTTGGCAATGATGACCGCGAGTTTCGCTGTATTTGTCGTAGGGGGAATAGTACACATCAATGCCCCGCAGCATGCCTGCCATGGATTCCGGTGCGGCGTTGCTGTGAATGGCAAGGTGTACGTCGAAATCGCCGGCGTTGGAATCTGCAATGGCTCCGGCAACATTCGGTCGGGGTCGTTGCGGACATAGGTGATGCCGCTGGAACGGAGATAGGGTTCCATGCGGTCGGCAATGAGATTCATGTACTGTTCCTCGTTGCCGCCGTCAATATAGGGGTTCCACTCCCTGCGTGGAAGGGCTCAGAAAAACTTTTGGCATAATTCGACACCTCTTTCTGTGGATACCCTGTACAATGTTTTTTGTGCAGGGCTGTCGTTTCTGTTCCATTTCACTGTATGCACAGCTTACGGAATTGGTGCAGTTGCATTTATCTTTAAAATATGATATAGGCAATACCGCACAATCTTTGTGCGGTATTGCCCTATGAAAAGCTGGGGCGTACTATGACCATTCTGGACGCACACGGACTCATCAGCGGCAAAAAGATATGATGTACTGCGTGATTACCCGACTGGAACTCATGGAACTGCGGCGAATCGTGGAAAAAGTATGACGGCAGTGCCTTTATTACGGTTTCGGACATCTCGGAAATCATCGGCGACCACATCAAAAAGACCTCCAAAGTGCAGCAGGAAGTGATCGCACAACAAATGGAACAGCGGGAGAAAGCGTTTGCAGAATCGGAAGAATAAGGAGAAAAGCAAAGGCAACACCGCACAAAAAAGCACGCAGTTTCTAACGAAAATTGCGTGCTTTTTGATTTTCAGATACTGTTGGGAAAACGGAAATCCGTTTCGATAATGCGGGGAGAAGAATCCGGCGTGTACCGCCAGTAGTCCAGATGTGTCTGACTTTCCGGCACGAAATAACGGGGCGGCTGCGGCGGGTCAGTCTGGGCAAATGTGTCGATCAGAATCAGTTTCACCTTCATTTTTCCGGCAGGATCGCCTTGATATAGACGCTGGCACACTGTCCGGCAACAGCATCTTCGCAGGGGCTCCGCCAGTCCGGCAAGGTTGGGTGCCAGTTCCACAAAAACGCCGTAGCTTTCCACCGAACGAATGATGCCGGCGACAGTCTGACCAGCAGAGAAAGCGGCAGCATTTTCCTCCCATGTTCCCAGCAGTTCCCGATGCGTCAGGTGAATGCGGTGCGGTTCTGTCTGCCGTACCACCGCACGGATTTTCTGCCCGATGACAAACCGGTCGCGGGGGTGGGAGATGCGGGACACAGAAATGGTGTCGATCGGGAGCAGGGACGGGATCCCGCAGCCAATGTCCACAAACGCCCCGAACTTTTCCAGATGTGTTACCGTGGCGGGCAGAATATCCCCCCTACGCGGCGGCGGGAGAGGTACTGCTCCCAGCATTCTTCCTGTACGGCACGGCGGGACAGGATCGCCACAGGAGCACCGGTTTCGTCCTGACTGATGCGGAGGATCCGGAAACAAACGGGCTTTCCGGCACGGGCGATCAGAGCGATGTCCTTGGTGGTGCCGTCTGTGATGCCCATGGCCCTTCTTCTCTGGGGATCCAGCCCCGCATACAGGGCAGCTGTACGGTGAGATTGTGCCCGCTGTCGCAGAGGACGGCACGGGCTTCTAAAATGGTTCCGGCGTGCATGGCACGCTCCATGGACGCAACGCTGCGGAGTGCAGCTTGATTTTCCGGCGTGTGCAGCCGGCTGCCTTCTGGTAAGTATTGCATTTTGACCTCCTGACAATTTCCTGAAAGAATCGTGTTTCGGCAACGTAGTGCTGCTGCCGTTCTCTGATGCTGTTCCAGTGTATGTATGAGAAGCCTGAAATATGCGGACAGCATTGAAATGAAGAATGCAAGAATTGGAAAATGCAAATTGCTTTTTTATGAAACTTCACCGGATTTCACGTTTGGATTTTATAGCATTTCAACAAAGCGAAAAAAATATCCGCAGAAAATATTGCCTTATTCTGAGAAATGGGGTATAATATAATGTACTTATGATGCAAAAAGGGAGGGCTGAAAATGGACGTTCGTCCGGCGGATATTCTGGTAATGAAAAGCCGCACCCCTGCGGCAGCCAGACCATGTATGTGATTCGTGCGGGTATGGATTTCAAGCTGCGTTGCACGGGCTGCGGCAGGAATTCATGGTGCCGCGAAACAAGATCGAACGGCGAATCAAACAGATTCGGAGAGAAGCCCCGAATCGTGACGTATCGGAGTGCATGCCGGTACATATCGTGACAGAAAGAAAGGCAGGAACGCAGATATGCTGGAAAAGCTTCGGCAAATGGAAGAAAACTATCACGCGATGCAGGAAAAGATGATGGATCCTGCTGTGGTAGGGGATAATCAACAGTACGCCCAGCTGATGCGGGAATACAAGCATATGCAGCCGATCATTGAAAAATATCACGAGTATTTGCAGGCACAGAACGATTTTACAGAAGCCAGGGAAATTCTGGACGGCGAAGAAGATGCCGAACTGCGGGAAATGGCACAGGCAGAGCTGGAACAGAGCAAGGAACGCATGGACTCGCTGCACGGCGAACTGATGCGTCTGCTGCTGCCGAAAGATCCGGACGATGACCGCAATGTCATCATTGAGATTCGCGGCGGTGCCGGTGGTGAGGAGGCTTCTCTGTTTGCCGCGTCCCTCTACCGCATGTACACCATGTATGCAGAAACACAGGGCTGGAAACAGGAAGTGCTTAGTGCCAACGAAACGGAACTGGGCGGCTACAAGGAAATCAGCTTTTCCATTCTGGGCGAGGGAGCATACTCCCGTCTGAAATATGAAAGCGGTGTGCATCGGGTACAGCGTGTGCCGGAAACGGAATCACAGGGACGAATCCACACCTCCACAGTCACTGTTGCGGTGCTGGTGGAAGCGGACGAAGTGGCAGTGGACATCAATCCCACAGATCTGCGGATCGATGTGTTCCGTGCCAGCGGTGCCGGTGGACAGCATATCAACAAAACAGAATCAGCAGTTCGCATCACGCATATTCCCACTGGTCTGGTCGTAGAATGTCAGGACGAACGAAGCCAGTATAAAAATAAAGATAAGGCAATGAAAATTCTCCGTTCCCGTCTGTATGAACAGATGCTTCAGGAACAGAACGACAAGATCGCATCGGAACGGAGAATGCAGGTGGGAACGGGAGATCGTTCCGAGCGAATCCGCACCTATAATTTCCCGCAGGGACGCGTCACCGATCACCGCATCGGACTGACATTGTACCGGCTGGAAGATATTATGAACGGAAATCTGGACGAAGTATTCGATGCCCTTGCCACAGCCGACGAACTGGCACGGCTGGCAGGACAGCAGGGAGAGGCGTAAACACGGTGGAAACAAAGTTACTTTCAGATCATGCAGAAGACCTTTTTGGAAGCGGCAGAACTGCTGCGAAACGGTGCCGTGGTGGGAATGCCCACGGAAACCGTCTACGGACTGGCGGCAGATGCCAGAAATCCGGAGGCAGTGCGGCAGATCTTTGCGGCAAAAGGCAGACCGGCAGACAATCCGCTGATCGTGCACATTGCAGAAATGCGGGCACTGGAGCAGGTGGCGGCAACGGTGCCGCCGCTGGCGGAAAAACTGGCAGAACGGTTCTGGCCGGGGCCTCTGACCATGATTCTCCCGAAGCGGAAAGAGATACCGGAGATCACTTCCGGCGGGCTGGATACGGTGGGCATTCGTATGCCCTCTCACCCGGTGGCACGGGCATTGATCCAGCTGTCCGGTGTACCGATCGCAGCTCCCTTCCGCCAATATTTCCGGTTATCCCAGCCCGACAACGGCACAGCATGTCATGCGGGATATGCAGGGCAAAATTGCCGCAGTTGTGGACGGCGGAGCATGTTCTGTGGGCGTTGAATCCACAGTCATTGCACTGGAGCCAAACGGTACAGTGCGGATTCTTCGTCCGGGCTTTGTCACAAAGGAGATGCTGGAAGAAGTGGCTCCGGAAGTGACACTGGATCCTGCCATTCTGCACCAGCTGCAAGAAGGGCAGACTGTGCGTTCTCCCGGCATGAAGTATCAGCATTACTCTCCCCGTGCTCACGTGATTCTGGTGGAGGGCAGCTGGCAGAACTTTGCGGCACTGGCGGAACAGAATCGGGCAGACGGTGTTTATGCACTGGTGTTCGACGGGGAGGAAACCATGCTCTCCCTGCCATGTCTGACCTACGGAAGATCCGGCAGGGAACAGGCACAGCAGATTTTTTCAAAATTGCGGGAATTGGACGACGACGGTGCACAGAAAGTGTACGTGCGTGCTCCGAAGCCGGAGGGGATCGGGCTGGCGGTGTACAATCGTCTGATTCGTGCAGCAGGATTTGAGGTGATACAGGTATGAACACGCTGGACGGTGTGATGGTGATCGGTCTGACCGGTCAGACTGGTGCTGGAAAGAGCACTGTTTCTAAGGTCTTTGTGCAGAACGGATTCCGGCTCATTGATGCAGATGCGATTTCCCGTCATGTGGTCGCACGCGGCTCGCATTGTCTGGCAGACTTGCAGGAGTGCTTTACCGACCGGATCCTGACGCCGGACGGGGAACTGGACCGGCAGGTGATGGCGTCGATCGCTTTTTCCGATCATCACAAGCTCGAAATGCTCAATACCATTATGTATCCCTATATCATGGGTGAAATTCTGCGAATGATACATCGGTTTTCCCAGCAGAACCACAAGCTGATCTTATTGGACGCACCGACACTGTTTGAAAGTCGGGCGGACGATTTCTGCGACCTGATCATTTCTGTGGTGGCAAAACCAGAATTGCGAATGCAGCGGATCATGGAACGAGATCATATCTCCATGGCGGCGGCGAAGCAGCGTATGGAAAGGCAGCTGACAGAGGAATTCTTCCGGCTGCATTCGGACACAGTTCTGGAAAATAATGCAAGCTTTTCCGAACTGCGGGACGCTGCACAGGAACTTTCCGCCAAGCTGATTTGTTATTACGAAACGGAATACGGTGCATTTGTATAAAAATGGGTTTCATATTCTGGAATACGGAATATGTTCAAGAATTGGAGGCTTTTCAAATGGAATCGAAAGAAACACAGGCAAAACAGAAAAAGACCAGCTTTTCATGAAGTCTAAGCACGGTGCGACCCGCATTTCTGCGGAAACACAGAAGCAGAGCGATGCGTTTGCAGCGGACTACCTGGCATTTCTGAACGCGTCCAAGACAGAACGTGAAGCAGCCAAGAATGCAGCTGCACTGCTGGAAGAAAAGGGCTTTGTGCCTTTCACACCGGATATGCAGCTGAAGGCAGGGGGGATAAGATCTATGTCAACAACCGCGGCAAGGCGATTATTGCAGCAGTGATCGGTACTGCACCGATTACAGAAGGTGTGCGTCTTTGTGCGGCACATATCGACTCTCCGCGTCTGGATATGAAGCAGAATCCGCTGTATGAGGATCACGAACTGGCAATGTTCAAGACCCACTACTATGGCGGTATCAAGAAGTATCAGTGGACTACGATTCCGCTGTCCCTGCACGGCGTTGTGGTAAAGGCTGACGGTACTTCGGTAGAGGTAAACATCGGGGAAGATGCCGGTGATCCGGTATTCTGTGTGACCGACCTGCTGCCGCATCTGGCACCGCAGCAGATGAAGCGTCCGGCAACGGAAATTGTCCGCGGCGAAGAACTGAATCTGCTGGTAGGCTCTATGCCGTTCAACAAGGACGAGGAGAGCGAACAGGTCAAGCTGAATATCCTGAACATTCTGCATGAAAAATACGGCATGACCGAAACCGATTTCCTGTCGGCAGAACTGGAAGCCGTTCCGGCATTTCCGGTTAGAGAACTGGGATTTGACCGCAGTATGATCGGCGGCTATGGTCATGACGACCGCGTTTGTGCTTATCCGGCACTTCGTGCTCTGCTGGACTGCGAAGCACCGGTACACACCGCAGTGACGATTCTCACGGACAAGGAAGAAACCGGCAGCGACGGCAACACTGGTCTGTGCTCTTCTTATCTGCCGTATTTTCTGGAAGATCTGGCAGACTGCTTCGGAGCAAAGGGCCGCCATGTGATGCACGCTTCCCAGTGCCTGTCTGCTGATGTCAACGCAGCATTTGATCCCACGTTCCCGGACGTAATGGAACAGAAGAACTGTGCATATCTGAACCACGGCGTTTGCGTGACCAAGTTCACCGGTGCACGGGGCAAGTCCGGCACGTCTGATGCATCGGCTGAGTTTGTCGGCACCATTCGCCGTGTTCTGGACGAAGGCGATGTGGTATGGCAGACCGGCGAGCTGGGCAAGGTTGATGCAGGCGGCGGCGGAACTGTTGCGGCATATATTGCAAATCTGGACATCGACACCATTGACGTTGGTGTGCCGGTGTTGTCCATGCATGCACCTTTTGAGGTGGTTTCAAGCTGGATGTTTATATGACCTATCGTGCATTCTGTACCTTTATTGCGTCTTAAACACGTTTTCAATTGATGATTTCTGAAGTGCCGGCGGATATACCATTCGCCGGCACTTTGGATATGGAGGTGTTTGCATGCGGCTTTTTCAAAAGCGAGTAAAATCGCAGGCAATTCCGGATAGATTCACGGCGGCGGATATTCGAATGGAATCCAGCACGTGTACTGGTGAAACTGTGATCGGCTTTTATGATGCGGCAGAAAAGCGGCTTTGCTATGCGGAGCTGGTGCGGAACGAGGCGGATGTTGCTGCGTTTTATCGAAAATACGGCGTGAAAAGATAAGGCACTACCGCACAAAGAGCGTCTGGCGACTTTGCACGCCATCTGCTTGCAAATTTCCGTCATATTTCACAAAAATGCTCGTGAATACATCAAGTATTCACTCCGCTTTTTGTTTCATCTGACGAAAAATTTGACGACGCATCTGTCGCACAATCTTTGTGCGGTATTGCCATAAGGCGATTTTGAGGACTTTTTTGTTGCTTGTTGAAAAAGACTTGACAAAATCGGGAATCTGTGATATAATAAAATTGTTCGTTATCTGATAAAACAGATAACGGCAGTTTCGAGTGTAGCTCAGTTTGGTAGAGTGCTTGGTTTGGGACCAAGATGCCGCAGGTTCAAGTCCTGTCACCTCGACCATATGTAAAACGGCTTAGATGCGAAATTCGACGCATTTAAGCCGTTTTTATGAAATCGAAAAAATATGACGATGCATCTTACGCACAAGCTTTATTCAGTGTTTCCTAAAGCTTGTAATTTTTTCGTATGAAAAGAGCACTTCATCAATTTGCCTGTTTCTTGCACACGTTTGCACCGAAACATAGAATCACCACCTTGACTTTCCCCACTCAATTATGGTATAATACAATAGAACATTCATGAAGCAAAGCACATGACTATACACAAACAAGCAAACACTGCACAAAATGTGGAGGCAACTGATATGACTTTATTGGAAGAATGCTTGGAGGTTTTAAAAAAATACAGCATCATAGAGGATAAGGAACTGGAAGAACAAATTCTTTCTAATTTAAAGTCTACATTTTATGGAAAAATTGATTTTTCAAAGTATGCGGACGCTCATGAAATTAACTTTGAGGAAATCCGTCAGTTACCTGATGAAAGTGAATATTATGTCATATGGGATAACGCAGCAATTCCGATCATCAAGTGCAATATTGAGGATATTTTAGATAATATTTATGATGTATTAGCCGTTTCGTTTGATACTTGGCTAATATCAACTGATATGAAGCGGATAATAGAATTTTATCATGAGGGAAGCATCACCACAGCAAAAATTATTTAAATCATATCACTTTGGAAAGGGATAATTAACTGTTATGTACAGCAAACAAGAGTTAAGGAAACACTGCATAAAGCCGTCAGGCGGGCTTTATTCAGCGTTTCCTTTATTCCATGCAATAGCAAAAATCAAATTCGCCTTGACAACCGCCCCTCAACTATGTTACAATAAAAAGGCAAAAAAAGAAAAGGGAGCAAAAATCCATGGAACAGTGGGATATTTACGATGAAAACAAACAAAAGACCGGACGCACAATGAACCGGAATGACTGGCACATGAAGCCGGACGAATTTCACCTGACCGTGCTGGGAGTGTTGCAGCGTCCGGACGGCAAATATCTGATTACACGCCGTAATCTGGACAAAGGAATGGGCAGCCGGCTGGTGGGAAGTTCCGGGCGGCGGTGTTCGTGCCGGAGAAGACGGAGCCGATGCCGTAAAACGTGAGATTCTGGAGGAAACCGGTATCGATGTCACCGGTGCCAAGGGCGGCTATGCGTTTTCCTATAAGCGTGTCAATCCGGAAGAACAGAACAATTACTTTGTGGATATTTACAAGTACGTGCTGGATTTTACCGAAGCAGATGTAAAAGTACAGCCGGACGAGGTGACGGAATTCGCACTGGCAACTGCCGAGGAGATTCGTGCCATTGCTGCACAGGGTATTTTCCTGCACTATGACAGCATTAGGGAAGCGTTTGTCTGATATAGCTTTGTATACATAAAAAAACCCCTGACTTTCTGGTTCAAACCGTTGAAAGTCAGGGGCTTTTTTTTATAGAATGGTATTGTTACGAAGTGTAGCTTTTCAGTGTGACATCTTTCCCCAGCAGATACTGTGTCAGCAGGACAATATCCGCTACGCTGAATACGCCGTTGCCGTTGGTGTCCTGCGGGCTGGCAGTCAGCACATCCTCTGTGCTCTGCCATTTGGTGATGTTCTGCCGCATCAGTGTCAGATCCACACCGTTGACCAGCTTGTCATTGTTCACATCACCTGCAATTATTTTGCTGTCCGGTGCTGTTGTACTGCTGTTCCCGCTGCCGTAGTAGTCGGAAAGGAAATGCCGTTGGCACCCAGAGCAATTGTGTGATCCAGACTGATGAACTTGCCGTTGTCGTCCTGCCACAGTGCCGGCTTGACCAGAGCATATTTCTCCTCGTCCCACTTGCCGAAGTTGTCGTAGACCAGTCCGCCGGTGTCGCCGGAGTTTTCGTTGAAGCACCAGAACGTGTGGTGGATCCGGTTTTCGATCATGAAATCGCGGAGATAGGTCATCCACTTCTGGTTTTTGCCGCCGTCCATGTGACCGCCCCATTCGCCGATCAGCAGGGGAGCCACGCCCTCATCCTGGAGGAAGAACCAGTTGTCATACCAGCAGTCTTTCAGCAGTGTTTCCTGCGTGAAGCCGTCATAGAACCACTTCTGTTCCCATACCAGCGGACCGTAGTCGTGAGGGGAATAGACCAGCTGGCTCTGATATTTGCCCAGATCAATGGGATATTTTTTCGCTCCGCGGAAATTGCCGCCCCACCATGTGCCGTAATAATATTCTGTCATGGTGGTGTAGTCGATTCTCGGAGCAGTCCAGTCATAGCCCTCTTTGGGGTAGACTTCCGTACCCTCTACCATGACCAGCAGTTCCGGATTCTTTTCCAGTACCCGTGCCGCACAGGTTTCTGCGGCGTATTTCCAGTTGGTAGGGTCGGTGGAATCGTCCCACTTTGCCATTTGGTCTTTTACATCAGCTGTGCCGTGGGGCTCGTTTTTCAAGTCAATGGCAAGAATGGTGTCGTCGTCTTTATAGTAGTCTGCGAACCATGCCAGTGCATCGCACCAGTCCTCTGTGCTGAATTTGTCCGTATACCACAGGCTGATCTGATGACCGGCGGAAGCCGTTTCTGCACTGTGAATATCGATCATGATCTTGATGCCCAGTTCCCGACACCACTTCACCGCCATGTTCCAGATGTCGAAGCTGTACTTGATCGTGCCGCCCTCGATGCCTTCTTCCGTCAGTTCCGGATTGGTGTACTGATTGACTTTGGGGGTAGCGGGATCAGGGTCGCCGTTTTTCCACTGGAGCAAAATTTCCGTAGACATGGGAATGCGGAGAAAATTGAATCCGTGGTCGGCGATCTGCCGGAGCATATCGTGCATGTTCTGGGACCATACCCCGTCGAAAACCTGACTGCCGACATTGTAGCCGAACCAGTTGCAGCCGGTGATCCAGACCGGATTGCCGTCCTTGTCTACGATTTCGGCGTTGTCGTTGACGTGCAGCCAGTCGTCGTGGTAGCTGTCCGGCTGTGTGGCGGCCTGTGCCGCGAGGGACACCGCCGGAGCCGCTGTGCCGGCAAGCATGGTTCCCGCCAGAGCTGCCGGCAGCAGCAATTTCTGAAAAATGTGATGCAGCATAAAATCCTCCCTGTATCATGTGCGTGCGGAATGCTTCCGCATCTGATTTCTGTTTTGCCTATATTGTAGCACAATTTGTTGGAAATGTCAATTGTTTTGTGGGAATCGGAGAACAAAGAAAAACTTTTGCTGGATTTGCCGGAGCAGTCATGTCTTTTCTAAGTATTCCTCCAAGCAAACATTTTCCGACTGGATTTCCCTGTGCTGCCTCTTTTCCCACATAGCGATAGTGCCACGGTTCGTAGTCAATGCCGGTAATGTCCTCTTTGCCCTCCGGATACCGCAGAATAAAGCCGTAGCGATAGGCGTTTTGTGACAGCCACTGATAAATGGTGTCGTTGTCGCACCGGCTCTTGTCGGCGTTGATGTCCAGTGCCAGTCCCAGCTGATGCTCGCTGTAGTTTGGCTTTGCCACCCACTTTTCCGCTTCCTTGCGTGCTTTGCGTTCACTGTAGCCCTCTGCAAGGTAGGCATCGATTTTTTTCCTGCATCATCTCCTGTTGCTGCTGCTCCGAACGATAACCCTCGCCGACAACAGGGTAGACACCTTCCGTTCGCATGTCATCAAACATACTCTGTAAATCAGGGTAGATGCGGGAATCCACCTGCACACCGTTGGAAAGTGTCGTCAGTTCCGGCGAGTATCCTCTGGGCAAGGCGTGTTCATTGTTGACCAGTATCAGATTCCACGGGGTGTTGCTTTGCGTGGAAAATCTGGTAGGTAAACCGGCATGCTGTCGGAACAGCACCAGTCCGAGAAGCACGGCCAGAATCAGCAGGGGAATAAACAGAAAACGAAAAAATCTGTGTCTTTGTGAAGTCATAAAAGCACTCCTTTCGCTTCTGATTGTATCACATCTGCGAAAGAAGTGCCTGCGGAAATGCATATGGCTTTCTGTTTTTTTTTCTGAAAAAATCATACGATTTTCTGACGAAGCGGGAGCGTTACGGTGAATCGAATCTGCTCGTTCCGGCTGTCTGCTTTTATTGTGCCACCGTGCAGTTCGGTGATCTGCTTGGCAATTGCCAATCCTAATCCAGCCCCGCCGGTAGCAGTGGCACGGGAACTGTCCCCGCGGAAGAACTGTTCAAAAATGCGGTCTAACTTTTCCGGTGAAATAGTGCGTCCGGTATTGCAGATCGTCAGCACGGCATATTCCTCGGTGGTGTGCATCTCCAGTGAAATGGCGGTATTGGGATAACTGTAGCTGATAGCGTTGCGAATCAAGTTGTCTACAACCCGTTCCAGCTTATCCGGATCACAGGTAAGTTTCACATCAGGGGCAATTTCTGTTTGCAGCTGTAGGTGCTTTTCCTCCAGAATCGGCTGAAATTCAAAGGCAGTTTGCTCCAGCATACGGGAAAAGTGAATCATTTCCCATTCCAGTTCCATATGCGTCAGCTGAAAACGGGTGATCTCAAAGAATTGGTTAATGAGTTCTTCCAGCCGCCGTGCCTTGTTCAGAGCGATGCCGGTATATTTTGCACGCAGTTCCTGTGAAATTTCCGGCTCGTCCTGCAATAGAGAAAGGTAGCCGATCACACTGGTAAGCGGTGTTTTCAGGTCGTGTGCCAGATAGACGATCAGATCATTTTTCCGCTGTTCGGCTTCCTTTGCGGCAAGTGCGTTTTGGTTGGAGGATTCCGCAGGCGGTTCAGTTCGTCCTGAATCGTCTTGACTGGTGCGGAAAGGGTAATTGGTTTTTCCGGTTCCTGCTGCATTTGCTCTGCTGCTTGTACGATCTCCTGTAAATAGGAGAACGGCTTTCGGAAAAGCAGCAGCGAAATGACGACCACGCCGACAATTGCCAGAAACGGAGTCAAAAAACGTATTGTCTGCAAGATATATGCCATGGAAGCCGAACCGTTCCAAACAATATCCCAGCGAAGCAAAGACGAAATGCCGACAAGCAGCAGAATCATTAGTCCCAGCCACAGCACGATCGACAGAAATAACAGCAGTACCGTTCGCAGCCATAGCCGCCGAATGGCACGGGAACGGTCAGAAACTGCTCTGGGGACATAGAAGAAAAAACGGTAAATCAAAAACACCCAGCCTGCCAGAAAGAGTGCTGGTGCGATGCCAAATTCCGCCATTTTCAACAGGATATAGGGCGTTTCGTAGGACTGCCATGTGACTAGGTGACAGAGAATATACCCTAGTCCAAACAAGACCACCATGCCAATGGTGAAGCCGATGCCGCACAGCCAGAACTGTACCAGTTTTTGTGTTTGCTGTTTGCTTATTCATCGATCTTGTACCCCACGCCCCATACCGTTTTGATCCACTTGGGCTTGCGGGCAGTTCGCCCATTTTTCCCGCAGGCGGGCAATGTGTGCCATAACGGTATTGTTGCTGTCCAGATATTTTTTTCGCCCCAGACTGCTTTCGAACAGTTCTTCGGAAGAAACCACATGCCTTGCGGGAACAGAGATACCAGAGGATCTCGAATTCCAGCAGTGTCAGCGAAAGCGGTTTGCTGTAGAGGGTGCATGTATGGCTTTCATGGTCGATGTACAGTCCGCCGCAGTCGTACACTGCCGCCGGAGCAGGTTCCGGTGCAGTCTGGTTGTACCGGATATATCGTCGCAGCTGTGTCTTGACGCGTGCAACGACCTCCAGCGGGTTGAACGGCTTCGTGATATAATCGTCTGCACCCAGTGTCAGCCCTGTGATCTTATCCACATCTTCCGTTTTGGCAGTCAGCATAATCAACGGAAACAAATGCTTTTCCCGAATTTTCCGGCAGAGGGTGAAGCCGTCCAGATCCGGAAGCATCACGTCCAGCAGTGCCAGTGCAATGGGCTGGGTGTCTGCAATATGCAGAGCCTCTGCGGCACAGGAAGCCTTTTTCACCAGATAGCCTTCGTTTTTCAGGTAGACCTCCACAAGGTCTGCAATTTCTGTTTCATCATCGACAACCAATATCATTTCTGCCATAGCTTTTCTCCTAATGATAAAATACAACTATATTATAGCATAGGCTTGGAGAAAATGCAAATGGTGTTCGAATGTTTTCAGATATATGTTTTTGGTAAAATTTCACGTATCACTTACACTAGACAAGAACCGCTGTGCAGAAATGTACAGCGGTTCTTTCAGCTTTTCCCAAAATATTCGTCTGCTGTTCGAAAAATAATTCTTGACAAATTACTTAAATTACTGTATAATTAGCTAAAAAGCAACTTTGCAAAAAGAAAGGGCGGAGAAACGTGGCAAAAGCAGTACGAATGTCTGACATTGCCGAGCGGCTGCATGTCAGCATTGTAACAGTTTCAAGGCACTTGCCGGAAAGGACGGTGTCAGCGAGGAGCTGCGGCAGGAAATTCTACAGCTGGCAGAAGAAATGGGTTACAAGAACAAGAAAGCCAAGCCGGTGGCTGCGGCGAAAAACCTATACGCTGGGAATTGTGACATCTTATCGATATATTGAAAAGGACAGTCGTTTTACTGGAGTCTGTACGAGCGGATCCTGTTTTATCTGGCACAGACCGGACATATCGGCATTCTGGAAGTGGTGAACGATACTGCGGAGCAAAACTGCCAGGTGCCGCGGCTGGTGCAGGAAGAACGGGTGGACGGCGTGATCGTCATGGGCAATTTCTCAAAAGCCTATCGAAATATGCTGGCGGAAACTGAAATTCCCTTTGGTAGTGCTGGACGCGTTTGACGCACGGTATCATCGGGACTCCGTGATCTCCGACGGCTATTACGGCATGTATACCATGGTGGATTACCTGCTGCAAATGGGACATCGGGATATTGTCTTTGTGGGTTCTGTTAATGCCACCAGCAGTATCACTGACCGCTATTATGGCTATTGCCGTGCCATGCGGGAAGCTAGTGTGACTGTGACGGAAGATCGTATTCTCCCGGATCGTGATGCAGAAGGAAAGGTTACAGTTTCTCTGGAACGTCTGTCTAAGCTGCCCACTGCGTTTGCCTGTAACTGTGATGTTACTGCATATGTGCTGTTGAATGCTCTGAAAGAAAATGGGATCCGTGTGCCGGAGGACGTTTCTGTGGTGGGATTCGATGACTACATTCTGGCAGATCTGGCTGTTCCATCGCTGACGACTTACGCCATTGACGTAGATCATATGGCAAAAGTCAGTGCCCAGCAGCTGATTCGCCGGATCCAGAAGCCCGAAGCCGAAGTTCGCCGCATTGTCGTCAGCGGAAAACTGGTAATTCGGGAAAGCGTGCAGAACATTCAGGAAACACTGCATAAAGTCCGCCTGACGGTTTTGCACGCAATCTGCTTGCAGATTTTCCGTCATATTGCTCAGAAATCTGTCGAAAAATCTGACTACGCATCTTACGCACAAGCTTTATTCAGTGTTTCCTTAGGAACAATTTTGCTTATATGTCAGTCCGACAGGGAGGATTTCTCCGTCGGACTTATTTTTTTAGCTAAAAAAATCGGAAATCCCGAATCACGATACCGAATTGCACAACAAATCCGGCGAAATGTTTGTTGAATATAGCTAATTCGAATAGAATCCTTTTGTGGAAAAATGCAGAAAAGCTGTTTTAAACTTAAATTTAGCTTGACTTTTAGGTAAAAATAGAGTAAGATAGGATCATAAAGAAACGGAATATAAAAAGATTCCGGAAACCTATACGTGAAAAATCAGCATAAAATTGCGATTCGGCACGAGAACGCAATACCGAAATGGAGGAACTTATTATGAAACACAGAATTCTGGCTCTGGTACTGGCAGGCATGCTCACTGCTGCGGCGACCGCGTGTGGAAGCACCAACAGCAAAACCAGCAAAACGCAGACGCAAAGCCGACCGTTGCCTATAAGGACATGCAGGTAGGCGAAACGGCTACTGATCTGAAGGCAGACCTGAAGATCCTGACAAACCGCACCGATCTGGTGGATTCCGATTTTCAGGACTACATCAGCGAATTCAATGCCATGTATCCGAACATCACAATTACCTATGAAGGTATTACCGATTACGATACTGATGCTACAACACGGTTGTCTTCCGGTGACTGGGGTGACATCTGCTGTATTCCAACTACGGTAGACAAGAGCGAACTGAGTAATTATTTTGAAAAGATCGGTGACTACGGTGACTTCAAGGATACTTACGAATTTGCAGATAAGCAGATGTTTAATAATGAAGTCTATGGTATCCCTACCATGGGCAATGTCAGCGGTGTCGTTTACAATAAAGCGGTTTTGAAAAGGCAGGCATCACAGAACTGCCGACAGATCCGGAAACATTTCTGGCAGATCTGAAACTGATTCAGGAAAAACCGATGCTATTCCGCTGTATACCAACTACGCTGCCGGCTGGACATTGACAGCATGGGATGCTTATATCAGCGGCGGTGCAACGGGAGATGCAGATTTCAAAAACAACAAGCTGGTACACTCCAAGGATCCGTTTGCAAAGCATGACGATATGACCGGACCGTTTGCCGTATATGATACTCTGTATGAGGCAGTAAAGCAGGGGCTGACGGAAGAAGACCCGACTACAACTGACTGGGAGGGCTGTAAGGCACAGATCAACGAAGGCAATATTGGCTGCATGGTTCTGGGCAGTTGGGCAGTGCCGCAGATGCAGGCAGGCGGTCCCAATGCAGATGACATCGCCTATATGCCGTTCCCGATCAGCGTGGACGGCAAACAATATGCTTCCGCAAGTGCAGACTATTGCTATGGTGTCAATGTGAACAGTACCAGCGAAGAAAAACGGCAGCGATGCTGTACATCAAGTGGCTCACCGAGTCCTCCGGCTTTGCGAAAACTCAGGGCGGTATCCCGATCGTAAAGGGCGATGCGTATCCGGATTCTCTGGAAAGCTTTCAGAGTATCACGCTGGTGACCGATAATCCTGCTCCTGCCGGAGAAGAAGACTTGTTCGGTAAGATCAACAACGATTCTGAAATTTCTCTGGATTCTGATTCTACGCATGTGGCTTCGATTATAGAAGCAGCCATCGGCGGCAATCAAACGATGGAAGAAATCGCCGATGAATGGAATGCTGCATGGACCAGTGCACAGGAAAAGAACGGTGTAACTCCGGAATAAAGATAACGCTTGAAGTCAGAAAGGAAGTGCATGGACATGGCAGAACATCACACAGAAGTCGGATTGTCCAAACGAAAGCGGCAGCTGAAATGGTCCAATGTGAATGTGCAGAAAGTGGTAGTGACCCTGACATTTCTGTTTGTCCCATTGTTCCTGCTGGTACTGTTTACATATCTGCCGTTTTTCAAAATGGTGCAGTTCAGCTTTTACGACATGAAATATATCGGTGCCAGAAAGTTTGTGGGACTGCAAAACTATGTGGACGTTTTCACACGAGATGATTGCTTCAATGCCCTGAAACTCAGCCTGTATTATATGGTTGGTTCCGTTGTGCAGCTGGCATTGGCACTGCTGTTTGCAACGATTCTCAGCTTTAATCCAAAAGGCGGAAACTTTTTCCGCGGAGCACTGTACTTTCCGAGTTTGGTCTGCGGCATTGCCGTGGGATTCATTTTCAAGTATTTCTATACCCACGGATTCGTGCTGGACTCCATTTTGGGCTTGCTGGGAATTCCTGAAGACATGCTGCCGTTCTGGCTGAAAGATATCCGCATCAACAACTGGGTGCTGGTGGCATCTTCTATCTGGCGGTACATGGGACAAAACATGGTACTGTTTATCGGAGCAATTGCCAGCGTAGACAAAACTCAGTACGAAGCCGCAGCCATTGACGGTGCCAACGCATGGCATCGGTTCCGGTACATTATCCTGCCGTCCATTCGCACGATCGTAGTACTGAATATGATCCTCGCCATTTCCGGTTCGCTGTCCGTATTCGAAATCCCTTATGTAATCACAGACGGCGGCTTCGGAACATCGACCTATTTTGTCTTGATGGATAAGCTGGCACACGCCAACCAGAAGGTTGGTTTGGCATCGGCAATGGCAGTGGTACTGCTGGTGCTGATCCTGTTGGTCAGTGCTGTGCAGAAGCTGGCAGAAAAGAAGTTGGATTCTGGTATTCGCACCAGTAAGAGGAGGGCGAGAAAATGAAACAGGGACACGTCTTTCTAAAAAAACTGCCGAAGCAGATTCTACAGTATGCGATTCTGCTGCTGGGTGCATTCTGTGCACTGGTGCCGATCGTCAGCTGTGTGACAACGGCATTTAAAACGATGAAGAATACCGCACGACCAGTGTTATGACCCTGCCGGAAAGCTGGCTGAACTTTGAGAATTTCAAGGTGGCATGGGAAAAGGCAGACATGGGAAAAGCGTTTCTCAACAGCTTTCTGATTCTGGTTTGTGTGCTGGTGGGCAGTACCATGATTTCCGCCATGCTGGCGTATGTGCTGAACCGATTCCAGTTCCGCGGCAATCACCTGATTCGCAATCTGTTCATGGTTGCGGCACTGATCCCGGGAATTGCCACACAGGTCACCGTCTATCAGATCATGACGGTTCTGCATCTGGTCAATACGCTTTACGGCTACATTTTCCTGATGCTGGGGACTGATGTTATCGCCATTTATATCTTTTTGCAGTTTTTCGAGAATCTGCCAAAGACACTGGACGAGGCGGCAATTCTGGACGGTTGCAGTTATTTCGGCGTATTCTTCCGAATGCTGCCGCTGCTGAAACCGGCGATCGTTACCAGTGCGATTCTGAAAGGTGTCGGCACCTACAACGAATACTATATGGCAAACCTGTACTTGCAGGACAAGAACCTGTATCAGGTGGTATCCACTTCTTTGTACACATTCACCGGACCTATGGGCAGCCAGTATCAGTATATCTGTGCCGGCGTAATTATCACCATGATTCCGATTCTGATTATTTTCCTGTTTTGTCAGAAACAGATCTACAGCGGCATGGCAATGGGTGCTGTAAAGGAATAATAGGAGGCAATATATATGAACCCGACTTTGACACAGGCAGCCAGCCTGCCGAATATCCCGTGGCAGAACCGACCGGGAAACTGTTCTGCACCGGTGTGGCGTTATACCGAAAACCCTATCATTTCCCGCAATCCGATTCCCGATGTTGCCCGCATATTTAATAGTGCTGTGATTCCCTATCAGGGTGCCTATGTGGGTGTGTTCCGCGGAGAGCAGGTGAACGGCATTCCGTTTATCTACTTCGGCAGAAGCCGCGACGGAATCCACTGGGAGTTCGAACCGGATAAGATCCAGTTTGTAGATGAGAACGGCGAGCCGTTTCAGCCGGTCTACGCATACGATCCCCGACTGGTAGAAGTGGACGGAACTTATTATGTCATCTGGTGTCAGGACGCATATGGTGCAGCGATCGGCATGGCAAAGACGACCGATTTCCGGACATTTGTGCGAGTGGAAAATCCGTTCCTGCCGTTTAACCGGAACGCGGTATTGTTCCCGCGAAAGGTCAATGACAAATATCTGATGCTGTCCCGTCCCAGTGACAGCGGGCATACACCGTTCGGGGACATCTTCCTGAGCGAAAGCAAAGACATGGAATACTGGGGACACCACCGCCATGTTATGGGCAAGAGCAGCCGCTGGTGGGGAAAACACCAAAATTGGCGGCGGAGCAGCACCAATTGAAACCAGTGAGGGCTGGCTGTTGTTCTACCATGGTGTTACCAATACCTGTAACGGATTCGTCTACAGCATCGGCGGTGCCATTCTGGATTTGGACGAACCGTCCAGGGTGAAATACCGCTGTGAGAACTTCCTGCTGACACCGGAACAGTGGTACGAAGAACGTGGCTTTGTGCCGAACGTTTGTTTCCCCTGTGCCACCCTGCAGGACGGCGACACCGGCAGAATTGCGATTTACTATGGCTGTGCAGACAGCTATGTGGGTCTGGCGTTTACTGATGTGCAGACCGTAGTCGAATACATTCAGTCCCATGATGCGGCTTGTGATGATGACTGCAGCGAGGGCAGACGATAATTGCAGATATGCCAACAATAGGAGGGATGGACATGAAACTGACCGCAGAAGTGCAAATGATGCTGGAACAAAAAAATCATTCCGTTCTGGCTGTCGCTGCAGGACGATCATTATGGCGGGTTTGTCAGTTATGTGGATCTGAACCGGCGGCGGAATGAAAAAAAGCCGAAAAGGGCTGTATCCTTAACAGCCGGATCCTCTGGTTTTTTCCGAAGCGGCAATGCTGCTGAAACGTCCGGACCTGCGGCAGGCGGCAGATCATGCGTACCGGTTTCTGATGCGGTACTGCATGGACCGCAAAGCCGGCGGCGTGTACTGGTCGGTGACTTTTGATGGAAAACCGCTGGACACCACCAAGCACACTTACAATCAGGCGTTTGCGATCTACGCCCTGTCTGCTTATTATCGGCTGACCGGAAATCCGAAGGCGTTGTTTGCAGCGAATCAGTTGTTTCAGTGCGTGGAAAACCATTGCCGCGATGCAGGCGGCTATGGAGAAGCCTATGACCGTTTCTGGAATCCGGAATCTAACGAAAAGCTTTCCGAAAACGGTGTTATGGCAGAGCGTACCATGAACACCCTGCTCCATGTTTTTGAAGGCTACAGCGGACTGTATCAGGCGACACAGGCACCGGAAGTGGGAACAGAACTGCGTGCCCTGCTGGACATCTGGGGAAAGCACATGTTCCAACCGGAAAAACGCCGGCAGGAGGTATTCTTTGATAAGAACTACCACAGTATGATCGATCTCCAGAGCTACGGACACGATATTGAAAGTGCATGGCTACTGGACTGGGGCTGTGATCTGCTGGGAGATGCGGCACTGGCTGAAAAGGTACACCGCATGACCGATGTGCTGGCACAGTCTGTACTGAACGCGGCTTTGACGGCGAAGCCGTCTGCAACGAAATCGAAAAGGTGTGACAGATACAGACCGGATCTGGTGGGTGCAGTCAGAGGCGATCGTTGGATTTTGTCCATATGCTGGAAAAACACCCTGAACAGAAGCAGTACGGCGAAGCCGCCGCGAAAGTGTGGAAGTATATTCTGCGGCAGCTGGTGGACTCGCGGGAAAACAGCGAATGGTTCTGGAAAGTGGGACATCACCGGCAAACCGGTGAAAAAGCTGACGATCGTTGACCCGTGGAAGTGTCCGTATCATAATGGCAGAATGTGTATGGAGATCATAAGGAGGAATCCAGATGTATCATGTTGAATATCTGCGGCAGAAAGAGAAGCAGGAGGAATTGCTCCGCCGCAAAAATGAGAAATCTTCTTTTTTTATAATGGTATCTACCTGCGGTGGAAAACTCCGGTGCTCACCCGTGACCATGTGCCGCTGCACTGGCGGTACGATCTGAATCCGGAAACGAACCCGTTTTTTCTGGAACGGCTGGGAGTCAACGCGGTGTTCAACGCCGGAGCAATTTATCTGAACGGCAAGTATTGGGTTGTGGTTCGGGTAGAGGGCAATGACCGCAAAAGCTTCTTTGCGGTTGCAGAAAGCACCAACGGCATCGACAATTTTCGCTTTCGGGAAAAGCCCGTTGTGCTGCCGGATCTGTATCCGGACGAAACCAATGTCTATGACATGCGGCTGACCCAGCACGAGGACGGCTGGATTTACGGAGTGTTCTGCTCCGGAATCCAGTGCCAAAGACCCTGCCGACTTGTCAGCGGCAGTGGCGGCAGCAGGCATTGTCCGCACTAAGGATTTGAACACGTGGGAACGCCTGCCGAATCTGGTGACCAAGCAAAAGCCCCCAGCAGCGGAACGTCTGCCTGCTTCCGAAATTCGTAGACGGAAGTATGCGTTTTATACCAGACCGATGGACGGCTTCATTGAAACCTGGTTCCGGCGGCGGTATCGGGTTCGACTGGCAGAGGACATCACCCATGCGGTGATTGAAGAAGAACGTATGACCAGCCTGCGGAAGTATCACACCATTACCGAATCCAAAAACGGAGCCGGTGCGGTGCCTATCGAAACGGAACAGGGCTGGCTGCATCTGGCACACGGCGTGCGGAATACGGCAGCGGGACTTCGCTACGTATTGTATGTATTTGTCACAGACCTGCACGAGCCCTGGAAAGTGATTGCCGAACCGTCTGGCTATTTTCTGGCTCCGCTGGGCGGAGAACGCGTGGGCGATGTATCCAACGTGCTGTTCACCAACGGTGCGATCGTTCGTCCGGACGGCACGGTATACATTTATTATGCATCATCAGACACACGGCTGCACGTTGCCACTACCGACATCAAGCGACTGTTGGATTACGCCTTTCACACCCCGCAGGACCCGCTTCGCAGTGCCGATTGTGTCAAGCAGCGGTGTGATCTGATCGACCGGAATCTGGAATTTATGCATCAACAGGGATAACACTCTTTTGGAATTATTATGAGGAGGAACCAAAATGAAGAAGAAATGGATCGCAGCAATCAGCAGTGTCGTTCTCGGCTGCAGCACCGTAATGATGCCGTTTGCATCATCATTCACCGTAAATGCAGCTGATACCCGCAGCGGATTCGTTACCACCAACGGCACCCAGTTCATGCTGGATGGCTCTACATTCTACTATGCCGGCACCAATAACTACTATCTGAACTTCAAGCCGAAGGAAAGCGTAGATGCAGTGCTGGAAGATGCCGCAGAAATGGGACTGAAAGTTGTCCGCACATGGGGCAACTTAGATGCCGGTGTGAAAACGGATAAGGTTTCTGATAAAGGTTACACCGTATTCACCGACAACGTAGATGGCTCCGGCGAAAAGGAAGGCGTGTACTATCAGTATTTCGATGCCGATCTGGGCAGACCGGTCGTCAACGAAGGCGAGGACGGCTTGCAGAAGCTGGACTATGCACTGTACAAGGCAGAGCAGGAAGGTATCAAACTGCTGATCACCTTTACAAATAACTGGGAAGCATTCGGCGGCATGGGACAGTATGTCCAGTGGGCAAAGCTGGCAGGGGAAAATGTCAGCGGTCACGATGACTTCTACACCAATGAAACCATTAAGGGCTGGTATAAGGATTACATCAAGACACTGCTCAATCATGAGAACGTATATACCGGCGTAAAGTACAAGGACGATCCCACGATCTTCTCATGGGAACTGGCGAATGAACCTCGCTGTGAATCCGATGCGGGCTGTGAAAACAACACCGTTGTAAAGTGGGCAACCGAAATGAGTGCCTATGTGAAGTCTATCGACGACAACCACATGCTGGCTGTTGGTGACGAAGGCTTCTATAACTATGGTTACAACGATTTTCCGGAGGGCGACCACAAGTATGTATACCACGGCAGCTCCGGTATGGACTATTTACAGCTGACCTCGATTCCGGATATTGACTTCGGCACTCTGCATGTGTACTGCGACCAGTGGGGACTGACCAAGGAGCAGGGCGAATTCTGGTTCAAGAAGCACGGCGAGGACACCGCGGCAATGAATAAGCCGCTGATCGCAGAAGAATTCGGCTGGAAAGACCAGGGCGAAAGAGCCGATGTTTATACAGACTGGTTCAACATTTTCGAGGGCAACACCTACGAGGGCGTAGAATTCGCCGGAACCAACTACTGGATGCTGGCTTCCATGGACGGCGGCAGCCTGTATCAGGACTATGACGGCTATACCGTTTATTTTCGGGATTACCCGAAAACCAATGATGCACGTGATGTCATTATGGCACATGCAGAGCGTATGAATGCCCGCAATGCACAGAACAGCGTTTCTCCGAAAAAGGCAGACTTTGACATTGTGAACCCGAAAGATGTGACCTTGCAGGCAACGATCAAACTGGGCAGCATCTCCGGACTACAGCTGGACGACACCGCACTGACTGCTGACACCGACTACAGCATCAGCGGCACTACAGTTACCATTTCGAAAAAATGCACTGCAATCACTGGAACTGGGCAATCACAAGGTAACGCTGCTTACCACCGAGGGTGCACAGCCGACCGCATTGATTCGCGTGTACGATTCCACTGCGGAGGAACAGTCCCGCAGCGTGATCGACGACTTCGAAAGCTATGCAGACAGCAAAGCAGTTGCCGCAGCATATCAGCAGAATTCCAGCGGTGACAGCCTGACCCCTTTCGCTGGACACCGAACATGTAAAGAACGGCAAGGCTGCCCTGAAATACGACTACAGCGTAACAGACGGCGGTGCAGGCTACTGCGGTGCTACCAAGAACTTGGGCAGTGCAGACTGGACCGGCTTCGACGGCATTCGCTTCTTGATCCTGTCGGACGGCAGTAACCGCGAAACTACATTCCAGTTTGTGGACGGTGCCGGTGCATACTGGGAGAGCGTTCAGAAAGTTACTGCCGAGGAAGGCTGGACAGAGGTAAAGATCCCGTTCTCAGACTTCTATGTGCAGCAATGGGGCACTGCCGCAGAAACTCCGACACTGAGCGGTGTGAAAGAATTCTCTCTCTACACCGGACAGAACGGCAATCCGGGAACCGGTGTATGGTATTTCGATGACATCGGTCTGTACCATGACGGTACGGTCACGGTACCCGATGCAGAAGCAACAGAAACAGAAGCGACCTTTGATCCGCAGGATCCCACAGACATCATCTTTACCATTATCACTAACGGACATGTGCTGACCGGCATTACCGAGGACGGAAATGCATTGCAGCAGGGAACGGATTACGCTGTCAACGGCAGCCAGTTCCGCTTCAATCGCTCCTATCTGAAACCCTGACAGAGGGCAAGCACACCCTGCATGTGACATTTGCCACTTGTCCGGACGTTGTTCTGACCATTCAGGTGCTGGGACAGTCCGGCACGACCGAAACCACAGTCACGACCACAGAAGAAACCACGACCACAGAAACAGAAACCACTTCCTCTGCGGCAGACACCACAAGTGAAATCGCTTCTTCTTCGGAGAGCACCACAGAAACCGTTGCCTCCACCACAGAAACTACAGCTCAGACAACTGCATCTTCTTCCGAAGTGCTGGGACAGGTGCTGTATGGTGATGTGAATCTGGACGGCAGAGTAGACATCACAGACGCAGTGCTGCTGAACAAGGCGACTGCCGGCGTGGTAACCCTGAATGATACTGCACGGCAGAACGCAGACTGCGATGCCGACGGCATGACAGATACCAACGACGCAACCGTTTTGCTCCGGTTCTTGGTACAAATCATCAACAACCTGCCGGAAATGGCAGAATAAATTTTAGGGCAATACCGCACAAAGATTGTGCGACAGATGCGTCGTCAAATTTTTCGTCAGATGAAACAAAAAGCGGAGTGAATACTTGATGTATTCACGAGCATTTTTGTGAAATATGACGAGAAATTTGCAAGCAGATGGCGTGCAAAGTCGCCAGACGCTCTTTGTGCGGTGTTGCCTTAGGCAATCCCTTTCAAAAATATTCCTCTCTTAAAGAAAAGCAACCCTGTACAAAACCTGTTTTATGGCTTTGTACAGGGTTGTTTTTGCATTTGCAGCAACACAAATTTCATAATTCACAGAATATTCTCAAAAAAGTCGTTTCTTTCTTTTTTTGTGGTATAATAGGAAATACTAGCATATAAAGTGGAAGGATATGTGTTCGAATCATGGGAAATTTGTGAGAGGAGTAAATGAATTGGTAGTTGTGATAATTTGACGGAGATTACAATTCCGGATTCTGTAACAGCTATAGGGAGATAATGCATTTTCTTCCTGCTCCAGACTGAAGCAGATTTCATTGTCGAAGAATTTGGTAAGCATTGGTGATAGTGCATTTCAATCTTGTACTGCTTTGACTTCTGTGGAACTTCCGGATTCTGTAACCACTATGGGACAGGACATGTTTTCTTACTGTACTGGATTGACAGATGTATCTATGCCCAAAAGCTTGACAAGCATGGGGAATCTTTGTTTTCTGGTTGTTCCGCTTTGACATCTATTGCCATTCCTGATGGCGTTTCTACTTTGAAATCTGGCACCTTCTCTGGCTGTACCAGCTTGGAAAAAGTGAAATTGCCGGAAAAACTGAGTAAAATGGAATCAGGTGTATTTAACTCTTGTGAATCGTTGCAGGAAGTTGTTCTGCCGAACGGTCTGACTGAAATAGGATCAAATGCTTTTTTGAATTGCAAAAAATTGACACATGTAGAAATTCCGGACTCTGTTCTTATTATTGGCGGTAGTGCATTTAAAAAATGTGAAAGTTTGGAACAGATTTGGATTCCCAACAGTGTAATCAGTGTGGGAAGTGGTGCTTTTCAAGATTGTTCTTCACTAAAATTTCTTACAATTCCTGAAAATATTATGTCGTTAGAAGGCCATGCTTTTTAATGACTGCTCTAATTTGGAAAGCGTTCTGTTATTTAAAGATGTTACAGAGATTCAGTATGCTGCGTTTGAAAATTGTAAGAATCTGAAAGATGTGTATTACACCGGTTCGGAAGATGACTGGAATGCAATACAGATTGACTCGTATAATGATGCTCTTTAAACGCAACCATTCACTATAACTGGGATCCCAATGATCCGATTCCTACACAGCCTGTAGTGACCACAACGACACTTCCTACCACGACGACGACAACAACCACTACCACCACAGAATCCACAACAGAACAGACCACCGCAGAAACTACAGCTACAACTACAACCAACACCACCACAGCAACAACCGCAACGACTGCAACCACCACCACAACGGCTCCGGCAGCTGCAAAGGGTGACGCTTCCGGTGACGGCGTGCTCGACACCAACGATGTATTCGAAGCTATGCTCTACGTGGCATATCGTGGTGCAGGCATGTCCAGCAATCTCACCGACGACCAGATCGCCGCTGCCGATATTGACGGTGACGGCTCGGTAGATTCCACCGACGTGTATTATATCCTTTACTACGTTGCCCTGCAGGGTGCAGGCAAGAACTGACTTGGGACTTCGTGCTGGGCAGAAAGTAACCCTAATTTTCCTGAAATAGAGAGCCGCTGTGCAGTTGTGCATGGCGGTTTTTTGTTGCACGTAATAAAATGGGATTTGTTTTATTTACGGAAATCAACTTTCAAAAATATGTTGATTTAAATTGTGCCAAATTATGAAGTCTGGTAAGTGAGGCTCCCCTGAAAGGGGGAGCTGGCAGTGCGTAGCACTGACTGAGGGGTTTCCACTTATACCGAAAAACGTCATAAAAGATTTTACAAAAAAACCTCTCCACCGCCTAACGGCGGTCCCCTCCCCTTCAGGGGAGGCTATCATGAAAATTGATTTCCGTGGTTTTATTGGCAGAACACTTGACTTTGCAAACAAATTCGTTATAAAAAAGACAGGCTTTTTGTGCATCTTGACTTGCGAAAAGCCGTTCCCAGCGGACTGGGATTCCCAAAACAGATTGGAAGGTTAACATGCATACAGAATTTTTAATGGGAAATGCTGCGATTGCCATGGGTGCCATTGCGGCAGGTCTGAACGTGGTTTCCGGCTATCCCGGAACGCCGTCTACCGAGGTGCTGGAAACGACTGCCAAGCACAATGACGGCAGCATTTATGTGGAGTGGTCCACAAACGAAAAAGCGGCAATGGAACTGGCTGCCGGTGCGGCGTACTGCGGTGCACGAACCATGGTGACCATGAAGCAGGTGGGCTGAACGTGGCTTCTGATCCGCTGATGAGTTTGGCATATATTGGTGTCAAAGGCGGCATGGTGATACTGGTGGCAGACGATCCCGGGCCGATCTCCTCGCAGACCGAACAGGATACGCGGCGGTTTGCGGCGTTCTCCAAGCTGCCCTGCTTCGACCCCTCCGGCGTGCAGGAAGCCTATGACATGATTCAAGAGGCGTTTGCCTATTCGGAGCGTTACCACACACCGGTGCTGTTTCGCCCGACGACCAGAGTCTGTCATGGCTACGCTTCGATCACGGTGAAAGATGCGGCAGAATATCAGGTCAACTCGCCGGAGGGGTTTGTGAAAGACCTCCAAGTGGGTGATTTTTCCCAAGACTGTCCTACCAGAATCATATCCGTATGGAAAAGCGGAATACCGAACTGCAAAGTGTCTTTTCCGGCTATCCCCGCAACCGGATCTATCCGGAAACAGATACCGCATGTCAGAAGGGCATTGCCACCCATGGCATCAGCTTTTCCTATACCATGGAAGCCCTGCACGGCAAAGCTGCACCGCGGCTGCTGAAAGTGGCAACACCGTTCCCGTTTCCGGAACAGCTGGCAGTGGAGTTTTTGCAGGGGCTGGACGAGGTGCTGTGTCTGGAGGAGCTGGATCCTGTCATTGAACAGGAACTGGTGTACCTCTGCGGCAAGTACCACCTGCCCACCCGTATCCGCGGCAAGCTGACAGAAGACGGGCTCTTGCCGGAGAGAATTCCTGCGACAGCGTGGCGGCAGATTTGGCAGCCTTTTGGGCTGGCAGCCGCCGGAGCAGAACACAGCAGACCAGCCGCCGGAACTGCCGGTCCGCCCGCCGGTGCTCTGTGCCGGATGTCCGCACAGAGCCTCGTTCTTTGCCGTAAAAGAAGCGATGAAAGGCAAAAAAAGCGTATTCTGCGGAGATATCGGCTGCTATACACTTGGAAATGCCATGCCGCTGGACATGGTGGATACCTGTCTGTGCATGGGTGCTGGTGTCAACATGACGCAAGGCATTGGAAAAATCGAACCGGATACCACTTGTTTTGCTTTCGTGGGGATTCCACATTTTTTGCGTCGGCAATTACCGGCATGGTCAACGCGGTATACAATCAGGCAAATATGACGCTGGTGGTGCTGGACAAATTCCACCACAGCAATGACCGGACATCAGCCTCACCCTGGCACCGGAAAACCATGATGGGGCAAGTGGTGGACAAGGTGAGCATCGAGGACACGCTCCACGGCATCGGTGTGAAAACCGTAGAAACTGTAAACCCGATCTGCACTTGCAGGAGGCAATTGACTGCGTAAAGCGGGTGGCTGTGCAGGACGGTGTAAAGGCGATCATCTTCAAGTCGCCCTGTGCCGTACTCATCAAGTCCGGCAAACCGGCACAGATCGAAGAGAGCAAATGTATACAGTGTAAGAAATGTATCCGGACACTGGGCTGTCCGGCGATCATGCTACAGGACGGCAAGGTGCAGATCGAACAGGCACTTTGCACCGGCTGCGGACTTGTGCACAGGTCTGCCCCACTGCGGCAATAGGAGGTGCTTGTCATGCGTAAGAATATCATTCTCTGCGGTGTCGGGGGACAGGGCATTGTCCTGACTTCCAAACTGCTGGCAGCGGCGGCAATGGCAAAGGGCATTCCGGTAATGAGTGCGGAAACCATTGGCATGGCAAAAAGTGGCGGTAGCGTGTTCAGTCTTTCTCCGCATGGGAGAGAAGCTGTACAGCCCCATGTTGAAAGGGAACAGCAGACCTGATCATCGGCTTTGAACCGGGGGAAGCAGTCCGCATGCTGCCTTATCTGAAACCAGGGAACAGTTGTTCTCAACACGCACCCTGATTCAGCCGGTAACAGCAACGCTGGGCGGCGGTGCCTATGATGCCGCGGCAATGATCGCCTATTTGCAGAAGCATGCCGGCAATCTGACGATGCTGGACGGCGATGCTGCCTGCCGGAAGATCGGTTCCCGAAAGTGCTGAACATGGTCATGCTTGGGAGCCGTACCGCAGCGGGGTACTGCCTTTGACATTGGAAGAAGTGACGGAAACCATGGAACGTACTGTAAAGCCGCAGTTTCGGGAATTGAACCGGAAAGCACTGCATATTGAAGAATAAGAGGTTTTGACAATGAAGATTACACAAACACAGTTGGAACAGGTCAACGACCGCATGCAGGCGTTGATACGCTCAAACAGTTTTATGGCAAAAAGCTGGAAGCTGCCGGCATGACAGAAGTGCACACGCCGGAGGAATTCGCGAAGCTGCCGTTTTCGGAAAAGAAAGATTTGCGGACGCGTATCCGCTGGGACTGATGGCAGTACCGGAAGAAGAAGTCGTCGGATCCACTCGTCCTCCGGTACTACGGGCACACCAGTCATTATCCCGTATACCGCCAAGGACGTAGACGACTGGGCAATCCAGTTCAACGTTGTTATGAAACTGCCGGCATCACCAAAAAAGACCGGATTCAGATCACACCGGGCTACGGTCTGTGGACAGCCGGTATTGGTTTCCAGAACGGTGCGGAAAAGCTTGGAGCAATGGTCATTCCCATGGGACCGGGCAACACCGAGAAGCAGTTGCAAATGATGATGGATATGGAGAGCACCGTGCTGTGTTCCACATCTTCATGCGTTGCTGCTGGCGGAGGAAATTGGCAAGCGTGGCATCAGGGACAAGATTCATCTGAAAAGGGTGTTATCGGTTCGGAGCGTTGAGTCAGAAAATGCGTGACCGATTTCCGGCGAACTGGGCATTGAACTGTATGACATTTACGGTCTGACAGAAATCTATGGTCCGGGCATCGGCATCAGCTGCAAGGAAAACTGCGGTATGCACTACTGGAACGATTATATCTATCTGAGATCATCGATCCGGTCACCGGCGAAAATCTGCCGGACGGCGAGATCGGCGAAATCGTCATCACAACATTGGTCAAGCAGGGTGCACCGCTGATTCGCTATCGTACACACGATCTGTCCCGCATCATTCCGGCAGAATGTGCCTGCGGCAGCAAGTTCCCGCGTATCGACATCATTATGGGCAGAACCGACGACATGATGAAGATCAAGGGCGTAAACGTATTCCCCAGCCAGATCGAGGAGATTCTTGAGCACATTTGATGAAATTTCCAGCGAGTACCAGATTCGCATCTCTCATCTGGACGGCAAGGACACCATGCGAATCTATGTGGAATCCACCGGTGATGTGGACTTCGCAGACTTGAGCCGCCGCATTGCAGAGCAGGTCAAGAGCCGTATCGGCTTCACACCGATCGTCAAAGTGGTAGAAGTTGGCGTACTGCCCCGCAGCACCAAAAAGACTGCCCGTGTCATTGACGAACGGTTTAATTGAGGCAACACTGTACAAAGCTGTCATATTGTAAAACTTTAGGCAATACCGCACAAAAGAGCGTCTGGCGACTTTGCACGCCATCTGCTTGCAAATTTCCCGTCATATTTCACAAAAATGCTTGTGAATACATCAAGTATTCACTCCGCTTTTTGTTTCATCTGACGAAAAAAATTTGACGACGCATCTGTCGCACAATCTTTGTGCGGTATTGCCTGTAGAACGTGTTCCACAAAATGATTGTACGGAAAATCGTGCATTGCATCTTTGCGGGAACACGTTTTTGCTGTTCGAAAAATGCAAAATGTTGTAAATTTCTTTTTGAACAGACAGCCACCTGTCCGATATGAAGTGTATGATAGAGTATGTAAGGAGAATCCCTTACAGCGAGTACATAGCTGCGGCAGACAACTCGCAGGAATATCGGAAACACCGGAGCATTCCGGACGGAAGGGTGAGGAATATGGCAAAGTACACACTTTTGAAAACGGCAAAAAAATGCGTGTTGTGCCGTCATTGGAACGGTGCAATGGGCAGCACAATGATCCAGATGAAAACGAAGGACTATTTCCAAGTGGAAATGACAGAAAAGCAGACCTGCTACCAGACTGCGAGAACGACACAGGCGTTGAACTCCTGTTCCAAATTTGAACCCAGATACTAAGAGAAACGCTATATAAAGGCTTTATGTGTGAATGCGGAATGTGCCCTGTGGCATGTTCCGTATTTTTTGCAAAAAACACTTGACAAACGGTTTGAGTTATGCTATACTAACTATTGTTAGTGAAAACTAACTATGCAGAGCAGGAAAAACTCTGTTTTTTCGGGAAAGCAGTTAGCTTTTTTCTAACCCCTGTGTATTTCCTGAGATATACAAAACGTACAGCATTGCAAATCAGAGGTGAAACCATGTCCGAAAGAGAGTGCAGAACATTCGAAAAAAGCTTGCCCATTTTACGGCACCGACACTGCTGGGCATCAAGTGTGCCAGTCTGGTGTCCTTGTCCCGAGAGGAATTTGACATTCCGGCGTATGCGGCAGCGTTTAATGCACAGGCAGTCCGCGGGGATTGCAGATGCAGATCATGTGCCGCTGTCAGAAGCGGCAGCTGGTACTGCTGTATCGCCCGAAGCTGCTGCAAAAACGGCTGGAACAGCCGGAAATCCGGCGTTTTCTGCTGCGGTATGGTTACACCGCTGATATGGATCTGGCGGCATGTCTGATGCGGTTGCAGAACCGCATTGCGGAGAAGCCGGAATTTCCCCATGAGATCGGAATTTTTCTGGGGTACCCTTTGGAAGATGTGGACGGTTTTATCACGCATCAGGGGGAAAACTGCAAGCTGTGCGGTTGTTGGAAAGTGTACGGAAACGTGGAACAGGCACGCCGGACATTTGCCAGCTATGAGAAGTGCAGAGTATTTCTCTGTGCAAAGTTGAGTAAGGGCTGTAATATTTTGCAGGCTCTGAAAATATCATAAGGGTAATATTGCAAAAAGTCTTTGCAATGTCACCGGTTGCCGGCGAAAAGTCAGCAGAATTTTTAGGAGGAAAAAGCATGAAAGCAGCAGTAATTTATTGGAGTGGCACAGGCAATACCGAACAGATGGCACAGGCAATTGCAGATGCAGCAGGTGCAGAACTGTTCGCAGTATCTGACTTCAGCGGCAGCATTGCAGACTATGACCGTATCGCATTTGGCTGTTCTGCAATGGGCGATGAGGTTCTGGAAGAAGACGAATTCGAACCGTTCTTCGCTTCGATCGAAGGCGACCTGTCCGGAAAGACCATCGCCCTGTTTGGTTCCTATGGCTGGGGAGACGGCGAATGGATGCGGAATTGGGAGGAACGTGCCAAGAATGACGGTGCAACACTGGTTGGCGGCGAAGGTTTGATCGTCAACGAAACTCCGGACGATGAAGCACTGGAAAAGTGTGCGGCTCTGGGTGCAGAACTGGTAAAGGAATAAAAGGAAACACTGCAATAAAGCCCGCCTGACGGCTTTGTACGCAATCTGACTACGCATCTTACGCACAAGCTTTATGCAGTGTTCCCTAAGCACCGAAATACAGACAATATCATCTCCTTTATATTTGCAAAAAAGCTGTGCAGGTTTTTGATAACCTGCACAGCTTTTTATCTGGTCACAGCAGTCGGAACGTGCTCCGTTCGCTTTCCAACACGCCCTCTTTTCGCAGCTTGCTGATCTCTGCGGAAAGCCCGCTGCGGTCCACCTCCAGAAAATCCGCCAGTTCCTGCCGGTCAAACGGAATGGTAAACGTGCTGCACCGGTGCCGCTGGGCTTGCTGATTGAGATAGGTCAGCAGCTTTTCCCGTGTGGTACGTTTGGAGGTGATCTCCAGCTTCTGGTGAAACACCAGATTTTTGCGGGCAATGATTTGCAGCAGATGAAAAATCACCTGCTGATGAAATTCGCAGCCGTTGCCGCAGGCGTGCAGAATGCGGCTGCCGTCGATCAGTATCACGTCGCAGGACGCAGATGCCACTGCCTGTATGGGAATCGATTCCACTTCTGCACAGACAAAGATTCGCCGAAAATTTGTGCAGGCTCCACGTTTGCCATAATGCTCCGGTTGCCGGAGTAGTCGATACGCCACAGCTGCACCGCACCGGTCAGCACAATGCCAAATCGTTCTGCCTTTTTCGCCTTCGTGTATCACAATTTGCCTCTGTCATAGTGCTGTACCGTAACTTGCAGGCAGTGCAGCATGGCGGACAAGTCGCTTTCGGCAATGTGAGCAAACAGCGGACACTGCTTTAAAATTGGAAAAAATTTCTCCATGTGAACCTCCGCTTTGTTGAAATTTCAACATACAAGATGCTGTTATTATACTATAATGGATACAGAAAGTCAAGGCAACAGCATGGAAAAGCAAAATCGTACAAAGCTTTGCGTATGATATGAGGAGGAATACACATGATAAGAAAATCATTCACATTGACCGTGACAAATGCAACGGCTGTGGAGCCTGTGCCAGGGCGTGTCACGAGGGTGCGATCGACATCATTGACGGAAAGGCAGTGCTGGTGCGGGAACATTTCTGCGACGGTCTGGGCGACTGTCTGCCGGCATGTCCCACCGATGCGATCACTTTTGAGGAACGGGAAGCCCCTGCCTATGACGAAGCAGCTGTGCAGCATGCCCAGAAGCTGGCACAGAAAAAGCCCTTTTCCGGCTGTCCGGGAATGCGTGCCAAACAGTTTCAGCGAAGCACTGCTCCCGCAGCAGGAGCAGCCTGTCCCAGTCAGCTTTCCCAGTGGCCGGTGCAGATCAAGCTGGCAGGTGTCATGGCACCCTATTTTGATGATGCCGATCTGCTGATCGCGGCAGACTGTACCGCCTATGCCTACGGAAATTTTCACGAAAAATTTATCCGCGGGAGAATCACTCTGATCGGCTGTCCCAAGCTGGACGCGGTGGACTATGCGGAAAAGCTGACGGCGATTTTGCGGCACATTCCATTCGCAGTGTCACTGTGGCACGAATGGAAGTGCCCTGCTGCGGCGGTATCGAACAGGCAGTGCAGCGTGCCATTGCGGCAAGCGGAAAAGCCATTTCTTGTCACGTAACGGTGATTGGAACAGACGGAACCATTCAGGAGGAGAGATAACATGGAACAGAAAATGTTTTGCTACCAGTGTGAACAGACTGTAGGCTGTACAGCATGTACCGGAGCCGCAGGCGTGTGCGGCAAAAAGCCGGCACAGCGAAGCTACAGGACGAACTGACCGGTGCTCTGATCGGACTGGCGAGAGCCGTGGACGGCAATGAAGATCTTGTTACAGAAAAAGACAGATACGTTGATGATCGAGAGCCTGTTTATGACTCTGACCAATGTCAATTTTGACGGCAGCCGGATTCAGGCACAAATCGACCGCGTGCATCGGGAACAGGGCAGAATGATTCCTCGGTGTGCCGTCTGTGCATCGCCCTGCGGCAGAAACGAAGATTACAACATGGAACAGCTGTGGCAGGCGGAAGAAAATATCCGTTCGCTGAAATCGCTGCTGCTGTTCGGACTGCGTGGCATGGCAGCCTATGCCTATCATGCTATGGTGCTGGGTTATACAGACAACACGGTAAATCAGTTCTTCTATGAAGCACTGATGCAGATCGGGCTGGATCTGACCATGGAGGAACTGCTGCCGGAAGTGCTGGAGCTGGGAGAAGTCAACCTTCGCTGTATGGCACTGCTGGATCGTGCCAACACGGAAACCTACGGCACACCGGAGCCGACCAAGGTATCCATGCAGATCGATGCCGGCCCGTTTATCGTAGTTACCGGACACGACCTGAAAGACCTCCAGCTGCTGCTGGAACAGACCAAGGACAAGGGCATTGCCGTCTACACACACTGCGAGATGCTTCCGGCACATGCGTACCCGAAGCTGAAAGCTTATCCGCATCTCAAGGGCAATTTCGGAACAGCATGGCAGAACCAGCAGAAAGAATTCGATGCCATTCCAGCACCGGTGCTGTTTACTACCAACTGCCTGATGCCGCCGAAGCCCAGCTATGCCGACCGTGTTTTTACCACAGAAGCAGTGGGCTTTCCGGAAATGGTACACATCGGCAAGGATAAGGACTTCACGCCAGTCATCGAAAAGGCACTGGAACTGGGCGGCTATGCAGCACCGCAGCAGCAGACCGGTATCAACGGCGGCACAGAACTGACGACCGGATTCGGACACGGTGCTGTACTGTCGGTGGCGGACAAGGTGGTGAACGCTGTCAAGGCAGGAAAGATTCGGCACTTCTTCTTGGTCGGCGGCTGTGACGGTGCCCATCCGGGACGAAACTATTACACAGAATTTGTAAAGCAGACACCGCCGGACACTATTGTGCTGACACTGGCATGCGGCAAGTATCGGTTTCATGATCTGGATCTGGGCACCATTGACGGGCTGCCGAGAATTATGGACATGGGACAGTGTAATGATGCTTATGGTGCGATTCAGGTCGCAGTGGCACTGGCAGAGGCATTCGGCTGCGGTGTCAACGAACTGCCCCTGTCCTATGTGCTGTCGTGGTACGAACAGAAAGCAGTCTGCATTCTGCTGACACTGCTGCATCTGGGAATCCGGAATATCCGGCTTGGCCCGTCGCTGCCGGCATTCCTGTCACCGGACGTGCTGCAATATCTGGTAGACAGTTACGGTATCGCCCCGATCACCACACCGGAGCAGGACTTGGCGGAATTGCTACAGTAACTGAATTGCGATATAGAAAATCAAAAGCCATACCCCAGAGAATAAACGCTCTGCGGTATGGCTTTTTACTATGGTGTTATAACTTGTAGAATTATTCCGAACGCAGTGCCACAACAGGGTCTTTCTTTGCCGCACTCTTGGACGGGATAAATCCGGCAATCAATGTCAGCAGAACACTGATCGCAATCAGAATGATCGCTGCCGGAACGGGGGAGAACCGCACTCAGCTTCTGAATGCCGGTGAGGTGGTGTACCAGCAGGTTGATCGGAATGCAGAGCAGATATGTGACCACGATGCCCAGCAAACCAGAGGCAAATCCAATGATAATGGTTTCTGCATTGAACATGCTGGAAACATCTCGCTTTGATGCACCGATCGCACGGAGAATACCGATTTCCTTGGTGCGTTCCTGTACAGAGATCAACGTGATAACGCCGATCATAATGGAGGAAACGATCAGCGAAATGGCAACAAATGCGATCAGCACATAGGTAATGGTGTTGATGATCTTCGTCACAGAGGACATCATCAGCCCCACATAGTCGGTATACTGGATCTGTGCCATTTCGTCCTTGCCCTCGTTGTAGTCTGCAATGGCATCTTCGATCACGTCCTTGTCCTCAAAGGTTGCTGCATAGAGATTGATCGATGCAGGGTCGTCCAGATCAATATCCCCAGTGCTTTCAGGTTGTCCTCATAGGTGGAATCGGAGAACTGCATCATTTCGTCATAGTAATTCGCACACTGTTCCGTGGTCAGGGTGGGGAGCAGCTGGTTCAAAGCTCCTACCAGTTCTGCCGGCTGCATGGCAGCCATTTGCTGCTGTACCTGCTGGGCATACTGTGCCTTGACTTGCTGCTGCATCATCTGGGTGAATGTGTCGGTGATTTCGTCGTCACTCATGGATTCCAGATAGGACTGCACATCGCTTTCGCTCATGCTCATCTGCTGTGTCATGCCCTGCAGCATTGCCGCTTCCATATCGCTGCGGCTCATGCCCTGCATTGCCTGCTGTACGGAATCGTTCAGCTGTTCCTCGGTGGGAATGCTCATTATCTGTACATATGCCTGTGCTTTTCCGCCGTCGTCCAGTTCGTTCAGATATTCCAGAAAGGCAGTCTGCTTGTCCGCATCAGAGGTGCTGCCGGAGGTATCCTTGAACGGCAGACCGGTGAAAATATCGGTGTTCTTGCTGTCCTTCTGGGCAGTGATCGCATCGGATTCCTTGCTGTGTTCAATGATATACTTGGTCAGGTCGCTGGTATAGGCAATGGAGCCGGACAGCATCGGAGCAGTGGTATCTTCATTGGGGCGGATAATGCCAGTCACTTTCAGTTTCAGACCGTTGTCATAGAGGTACTGCAAGCCGGCTTCGGTGTCCCGCAGGTCGGTGTACAGCCCTGTGCTTTCGTCATAGCGGTAGCAGTCGGAATTCAGGATCGTGCGGAAGTCCATGCTGCAAATGTCGGCATAGGACCAGCTTTTGTTGTCCTTTTGCAGTTCCTTGCCGTTCACTGCCGCTTCCATGATGCTGTCCACATCCTCTTTCGGTTCCAGACCGAGGGCGTATAATGTCATGTCGTCCAGTTCGTTGTTTTCGTCCAGCACCAGTACGATCTCGTCGTAGCTGTTCGGCCATGAGCCGTAGACCACATCGTACTGCTTTTTCAGCAGGTCGTTGATGGGCTTGCCGTTGTCGCCGGGGAGAAGTTCCTGCCACAGATTCATGGACGAACCGCCCATACCCATGGACATCATCGAGGTAGCGTCTTCGCCGAACATGGAAGTGCTGGCATCGGTCATTGCCTGCATATCAATGCCCATGTGTTCCAGTACCATTTCCTGCATCAGTTCTTCGGTGTCGGAGTGGATAATGGTGCCGTCCACATTTTTGGTGTAGATCAGCATGTCCAGATCGTAGGAATACTGTACGCCGTTGACTGCCCTGTGCAGGTCGCTTTCGCTGTCTTTCCGTTCCGATTCAATATAGGACTTGAAGTTTTCAGGTCGTTTTCGGAAGTTTCCATGTTGTTCAGAGCGTCCATCATATCGTAGATCGCCGACTTCTTGTACACCGCATCATTGCTGTGGGTGCTGTCCAGGTGGCATAGCCCATAAAGGTTTCCATCAGGGCACTCAGGTCGGTGTTGGTTTTCTGAATCGTCAGGGGATAAGAGGACAGGGTTTCTTCCTGAATGGTGTTGATATAGGTGTTGAAGCCCTGCGAAATGGAGAGCACCAGTGCAATGCCAATGATGCCGATGCTTCCTGCGAAAGAAGTCAGCATGGTTCTGCCCTTTTGGTAAACAGGTTTTT
>VOFE01000570.1_pt1 | contig 54000 bp, 65 predicted proteins | sample 5384071 | NCBI WGS metagenome assembly VOFE01 (sample SAMN12384724, study PRJNA508395) | human gut metagenome | isolation source: healthy gut D | host: Homo sapiens
GGTGTGGTATCTTTATCTAAGTGAATCCCCGTTTCCCATTTGGAGACTGCCTGTGCGGAGATCCCAAGTTCTTTTGCAAAGTTTTCCTGTGTAAGTCCTTTCTGCATACGAAGCTGACGGATGCGTGCGCCGAGTCCTGATAAATCGTACATATGCTGCTCCTCCCTAACTCCTTTAAATCGTTTGCCGGTACTGCCTTGCTTCACGAAGCAGGCTCGCCTCCGGGCTGCCTTCCATGGCCGCCCACTTGGAGAGGGCGTGTGCGCGGGTTCCAACTCCATACTAAGGCGTTCCCGCGTCAAAGTTTTTTGTGTATAAAGCCGGCGGATGCGAACGCCGAGTCCTGCGATACCGTACATACTGCCGTTCTCCGTTTTCACTGATTTGTTTTGGCTGTGCGTTGTGATCACGCCTTAATTGTATGGAAAAACGGCCGTTTTGTCAATTAACGCGCGGTTGAATTGGCTAAAATAGCAGTCAACCGTACGTTGTGCAACTAATAAAGAAAAACACAACGCTGCGTTGAGTCCTGAAAACACAGGCGGCGCGCCATTTTTCCGCGATGCTTGCCGGTTTGCGGTGCGCGTCCTATGAAACGGCACCAAGTTGGCCGCAGCCTCCCGCCGCCGTCAGCCTCATGGGAAACACGGCGGGTAAACCGCGCGTCCCCGTAAGGGCCGCCGGCTGATTGGTGCTGCGATAGTCCAAAAAGACCCAATAATCCCCGCGTTCCAAAAGAGACGCGGCAAGGCCGCGCCCCTCCCTCCCCCGACAAGATGAAACGCACACAGCCCTGCACGGCTTTTCCCACAAATCCGCCTGCACCCAAACATCGGTGTGTGAATATCATGTGTTATATGAGCGGGAGGGATAAGGAAATGAAAATAACGATGCGTATTGCCGTGATCGGCGGAGACCGGCGCCAGGACCTGCTTGCGGAGCTGCTTGCGGCGGATGGCCATGAGACACAGTTAATTCACGCGGCGGAGGACCTGCGTTTCGTAGATGGTGCGGACCTGACGGTGTTCCCGCTCCCGGCGTGCCGGGACGACGGGACGGTCACGGACGCGGGGCTTACCGCGTCGAACTGTTTTTTGCACATGCCGCACGGGAGCGTGGCGGCCGGCGGCCGCATCCCGCCGTCGTTTTACGGCATGGCGGAGCTGCGCGGCGTGGCGCTGCACGACTACACGAAAGCGCGAGGACTTCGCCATCGCAAACGCGTTGGCCACCGCGGAGGGCGCGCTCGGCATCGCGATGATGCAGACGGACGTCACGCTCCAGGGGTCCGCGTGCCTGGTGGTCGGAAACGGCCGGATCGGGAAGCTGCTGGCGCGGAAGCTGGCGCTGCTCGGCGCAGATGTTACGGTCAGCGCGCGCCGCGCCGACGACCTCACCTGGGTCAAAACGGACGGCCATGCCGCGGTCCACACCGCCGCGGTCGCGGACGTCGCGGGCCGGTTCGACGTGATCTTCAACACGGTTCCTGTGATGGTGCTCGATGCGCCGGTACTGGAAAAGACCCGACCCGGCGCGCTCATTATAGACCTTGCCTCGAAGCCCGGCGGCGTCGATTTCGACGCGGCGCAGGCGCTCGGCCGCCGCACGGTGTGGGCGCTGTCGCTGCCGGCAAAAACCGCGCCCCGCTCCGCCGCCGCTTATGTGCGCGACAGCCTTTATCATATCATGGAGGAATGTAAATGAATGCAGATACGCGCATCGGCTTTGCCCTTTGCGGTTCGTTTTGTACGTTTGAGAGAGTGATTCAGGTTTTGGAGGGGATGACGGTATCCGGCATGGAAGTTTATCCCATCATGAGCGAGATTTCGGCCGCGACCGACACGCGCTTTGGACGCGCGGCGGACTTTGAGGCGCGGATTGAAAAGGCGTGCGGACATCCGGTGATTAAAACGATCCACGATGCGGAGCCGATCGGCCCGAAAAAGCTGCTCGACGTGCTCGTCATCGCGCCCTGCACGGGTAATACCATCGGCAAGCTGGCGTCCGGCATTGCGGACAGCTCCGTCACGCTCGCCGTGAAGGCCCATCTGCGAAACGAACGGCCCGTCGTGATCGCCGTCTCGTCGAACGACGCGCTGGCCGGGAACGCGGCGAACATCGGCGCGCTCTTAAACCGCCGCGGGTATTATTTCGTCCCCATGACACAGGATGATCCTGTAAAAAACCGCGCTCCATTGTGGCGCGCATGGAGCTCATCCCAGAGACGGTCGAGGCGGCGCTCGAGGGCCGTCAGCTTGAGCCGATCATCAGCTAACCCCTCCCTCAAGGGGCTTATATAGAGCCATCCTGCGGTACATAAGAAAAAGCTGCATACGATATCGTATGCAGCAATTTTACCCTTTGCGGCGTGCCTTAGACCTCCGTAATGATGGGGAGGATCATCGGGCTGCGCTTGGTCTTTGCGAAAATGAGGTTTGAGACGTCCTTTTTAATGGAGGACTTGAGCGTCGCCCAGTCGTAGACGTCCTCGCGCGCGCAGCGCTCGAGCGCCGTTTTCGCGGCGTTTCGCAGCTCGCTCATCATGTCCTCGGATTCCTTCACATAGACGAACCCGCGCGTGACGATTTCCGGCGCGGTCATCATATGGCCGCTCGTCCCGTCCAGCGTGACGATGACGGCGATCAGGCCGTCCTGCGCCAGATGCTTTCGGTCGCGCAGCACGACACTTCCGACATCGCCGACCGAGGCCGTCGATCAGAATCTTGCCCGACGGCACGGTGCCGGAGAAGCGCGCGCCCTTCGCGGAGAGCTCGAGCACCTTGCCGATATCGCTGATAAAGATGTTTTTCGGGTCGATGCCCACGGTCTGCGCCATTTCACTGTGCTTGACGAGGTGGCGGTGCTCGCCGTGGACGGGCATGAAATACTTCGGACGGGTGAGCGCCAGAATGATTTTCAGCTCTTCCTGACAGGCGTGGCCGGAGGCGTGGATGTCCGCCAGACGGTCGTAAATGACGTCCGCGCCCTTTTTAAAAGCTCGTTTATCATGCGGTAGACGGAATTCTCGTTGCCCGGGATCGGGGAAGCGGCAATGACGATCTGGTCGCCCGGGCCGACTTCAACCTGCTTGTGCCCGGAAAACGCCATGCGGTAAAGCGCCGACATGGGTTCGCCCTGGCTGCCCGTCGTGATGATGACAGTCTTGTGCTTGGGGTGACGGTTCAGGGCGGAGAGCTCAATGAGTGTGTTGTCCGGGACGTTTAAGTAGCCCAGGCGAGTGGCGACCGCGATGACGTTTTCCATGCTGCGGCCGGATACCGCGACCTTGCGCTTATATTTCGCTGCAATATCCATGATCTGCTGCACGCGGTGGACGTTTGACGCAAAGGTCGCGATAATCATGCGCTTGTCCGAATTTTTCATAATGGAATCGAAGGTCTCGCCGACCTTCTTCTCGCTGACGGTGTATCCGGGACGCTCGACGTTCGTGGAATCCTGCATGAGCAGTAAAACGCCGTTGTTGCCATATTCGCCGAAGCGCGTGAGGTCGATCATTTCACCGGCGACCGGCGTGGGATCAATCTTAAAGTCGCTCGTAAAGATCAGCGCGCCCATCGGCGTGTTGATGGCGAGCGCCGCGGAATCTGCCAGGGAGTGGTTCGTGCGGATGAACTCCACGATGAAGCAGCCGAGCCGTACCGTATCGCCCAGGGCGACGCGGTTGAGCTTCGTGGACTGCAAAAGCTTGTGCTCGGCGAGCTTCGTTTCGACCAGGCCGAGCGTCAGCGTCGTCCGTAGACCGGGACGTTGAGCTTTTTAAGCACGTACGGCAGCGCGCCGATGTGGTCCTCGTGGCCGTGCGTCAGGAAGATGCCGCGCACTTTCTTCGCGTTTTTCTCCAGATACGTCGTATCCGGGATCACAAGGTCCACACCCAGCATGTCGTCGTCCGGGAACGCCACGCCGCAGTCTACAACGATGATGTCGTTGCCGTACTCGATGACCGTCATGTTCTTGCCGATCTCGTTCAGGCCGCCGAGCGGGATAATTCTCAATTTATCTGTTTTGCCTTTTCATTTTCGGCTTTTGCCGCGCGGGTCTTTTCAACCCGCGGATTTTCTGTTTTACCTTTTCCGGTTTGATAGTGTCTGCCATAAAGTTCCTTTCAGTCATAGTATCATAGATGAAATTGTGTTTGTGCATGATAAAACCGTCCGTACAGCATCTTACGGCGCAACAAAAGTAAGCCTGCGGCGATCAGCCCGCAAGCAGCCTATGTAGGATGCGGCAAAACGCCGGTATCGGCGGTTTACCACATCCGGAATCATCATCCGTCGTCATGCGAGAGGCGCGCCCGGCGCTTCGCATGTCCCTGTCATCGAGAGCTATTATAACACATCTGAAGGGAAAATACACTATATTTTTAAGGTTTCCTTAAAGTTCATAAAAAATCCCACATCAGACGCCGGAATTCAAACGTTTTTTCGGCGTTTTATATCGTGATCGAGCTGACGGATACGCTCGCTGATGCCGTCGCAAAGCTCATGCGCGATCTCGGCGGCGCTGCTTTCCGCGCAGATCCGCACGGCGCAGCTGCGCGAAAGCGGCGCGATTGTAACCCAGCCGCCGTCCATCTGGACACGCATCCCGCGCCCGTATTCGGGACAGGCCGTGCCGAAAGCGTCCGACATGGCGCGCATGAAGCGCGCGCGGTTTGAGGAGAGCGGGATTTCACGGTACTCCGTGTGAAATTTCGGCGCTTTTTCAGCAAGCTGCGCGATCGTCATGCCGCGTGCGGCGGTGTATGCTGCAAGATACGCGGCGCGGTGTACGGCGTCGTGCATGAAAAGCTGCGCCGCCCAGAGCTGCCGCGCCGCGTCGCCGTCGCGCCCGACGCGGTAGACGCGTTTGCCGAAGCGCTCCGCCATGGCGTCGAACGCCGCGGGCGCCTCAAACGGGACGGCAAGCTCCCCGTCTGCCTCAAGCGACGCGTAGGCGGCGCAGGCCGCCGTGCGTTCGTCGTCGAGCAGCAGGCCGGTTTCGTCGATCACGCGCAGGGAGAGGCCGTCGTCCGACGGCTCGAACACCGCGCGTCCCTCGGCGCGCGGCGCGATGCGCGCGCCCATGAGCCAGAGCGTGTTGCAAAGTGCCGGCGACGCGGCGGAGGTGCGGACGGCGTAGTTCCGCCCGCGCGCGCTGCCGTGGGAGGTGGCGGCGCGGCAATAGACGTCCATGAGGCCGGAGAGCTTCATCACGCGTCCCGTTTTTCCGTAGGACGCGCGCACGAAGTCGCCCTGACGGAGAATCGTTTCAATTTTGCGCACGGTCTCCCGTTCGAGCGGGAGGCCGTCGCCGTCGAAACGCGGACCGTAACGCCCTCGTCCTCACCGCGATAGACGAAGAAGCACAGGTCGAACGACGCGTAGCGCGCCGCAAACGCGGCCGCCGCCGCGAAGCTGCCGCCGCAGCGGACCGCGCGCGCGCCGCCTGCCCGGATGCCGCACTCAAGCGCGGTGGCCAGCATCCCGCACGCCGGGACGTTTTCGCAGCCGATGCCGATGCGCGGCTCCCTGCCGCAGGCCATTGCCGCCGCGATGCCGAGCGACGTACAGAACTCCGGCGTCAGCATACCGTCCGGTTCGCCGGAGATGGCGGTGTTCTCGTTAAAGCCGAGCGGCTCGCGCGGGGCGCGGGAAGTGATGTTGAAGCGGATGTCCGCGCCCGACTCGCAGGACTTTTCCGGCCAGACCAGGACGCCCGCGTGGAGCTGTGCCTCGGCGCCGATATCGGCCTTTTCACCGATCACGCAGCCGCTTTGTAAAACGGCGCCGTCACCGACCTTCACGCCGCGGCAGAGGATGCTGTCGCGCAGCCGCGCGCCGCGTCCGATCACGGCGCCGTTTACCACGCTGCCCGTCACGCGCGCGTCGCGCCCGACCTTGCTGCCTTCGCCGAGCACCGCATACGGGCCGATGCGCGCGCCCTCGCCGATTGTGACGTTTTGCCCGATATAGACCGGCGCGGAGATCACGACGTCGAGCGGGATGGGGGAGAGCGACCGTACGCCGTGCTCCGCCGGCGGGAGCTCCAGCTTCACGCGCCCCGCCAGCGCGTCGCGCGCACAAGTGAGATAGGCGTCGCAGTTGCCGATATCGCACCAGTAGCCGTCGGCGGCGACGGCGTAGACCGCGCGTCCCTCCGCGAGCAGTTTGGGGAAGAGGTCGTGCGCGAAATCATATTTTGCTCCGCTGGGACGTCTTTTTAAGACGGAGGGGAGAATATAGATGCCGGGGTTGGCCGGGTCGGTAAAACCGCTGTCCCAGGAGGGCTTTTCGATAAACCGCTCGACACGGCCCGCCTGGTCGGTCAGCACCAGGCCATAGCCTAACGGGTTGCTGACGGGAAAGCACGACGGTCACTTCCGCATGGTTTCTTTTATGGAACTCGAAAAGCGGCGCGAAGTCGAAGTCGCACACGGCGTCGCCGGAGATGACGGAAAATCGCCGTCGAGGAAATCGCGGCAGGCCGCGACGCCGCCCGCTGTGCCGAGCGGGACGTCCTCGTAATAGTAGCGGAGGCTGACGCCGAGACGGCTGCCGTCGCCGAAATACTCTTCAAAGACGCGCGGCATATAGCAGAGCGTCGCGGCTATGTCGGTAATGCCGTGCTTTTTTAAAAGGTTGATCGTATGCTCCATGACGGGGCGGTCAAAGAGGTTTGTCATGGGCTTGGGCGTGTCACAGCTGAGCGGGCGCAGCCTGGTGCCTTCGCCGCCAGCTAATATGACAGCTTTCATCAAAACAACTCCTTTTTCCTGTTTGGCAGTAGTATTTGTCTAAACTTCACAAAGCAATTCATTAAAAAACGGCAGCTTGTGCAAATCAAAGGATATTACAAACGCCGACTGGTTCGTTATGAAAAATTAAGAAAAAATAACCGGTGAAAATATGGCGTTTCAGGCGCCATGTGTTATAATGAAAAAGGTTTTCTTGAAAAATAATTCTTTCAATCCGCGCTTGAAACTTTTTATGCTTGGCTGCGTCTAATATAAGTGATTAACAAGGGCCTGTGGGCTTTTGTAATAAATGATTTGCAAGGAGAGAACTATGAACAGGAAGTTATTCAGAGTGACTGCGCTGTTGCTCGCGGCTATGATGCTGGCGCTGTCGCTGGCTGCCTGCGGCGGCGATACGAACAAACCTGACGACGACGGCAATAACGCCGTAAACGGCAACAATGGCAACAACGGCAATGGCAACGGTTCGTCCGGCGACAATGCGTACGCCGACTTCGTCTACACCGCGGCCTATCAGAAGGTGAAGACCGAAGACGGCATCCGGAACATGGACAACCTCGTGTATGCAAACGACAAGCTCTACATGATCGCCGGGATTATTACCGGCAAAGAAGTGGAGTATTATGATGAGGAATGGAACATCATCACGGACGAGGAAAAGATCGCAAACGGCGAATACGCTGAAAAATACGAGTACGACAAGACGGAAGCGGCCCTTTGCAGCATGAATCTTGACGGCTCGGAGTTCAAGAAACTGGAAAACTTTGTGCAGTCCCCGGTTCCGGAGGGTTCCCAGGGCAACAGCTACATCAACAATATGTGCGTGGACAGCGAGGGCAACGTCTGGATCGCGGAAGAGGTCTACGCCTACCACTACGACGAGAACAATACCTACTATGACGACGGCACCCAGTATATCGTACGCAAGCTGGATGCGACCGGCGCGGAAGTCGCGAAAGTGGATCTTACGAAAATTACCGAAGGCCAGGAATATTTCTACATAAACAACTTTACCGTCGATGAGGACGGCGTTCTCTATCTCACCGGCGGCAACGAGGCGGCCGTGTATGTGATAAACAGCGACGGCACGCTTCTCTTTACGCAGACCATTGAAAACGGCTGGATCAGCAGGCTCGTCAAGATGAAGGACGGGGCTGTGGCCGTGATGGTGAGCGAAGAAGGCAAGAGCGGCTATGTGCTCAAGACGATTGATAAGACGGCAAAGGCCTTCGGCGGCAAAGACATCCCGGTGCCTTACGGCGTCTACAACCTGATAAGCGGCGGCGGCGATTACGATTTCTACTATAACGACGGCTACGCCCTTTACGGTTATGAGGCTGAGAAGGAAAAGGCGACCCAGCTTGTCAACTGGATCAACAGCGATATCAACTCAAACGACCTGCAGAGCATCACGCCGCTTGAGGATGGCCGCATCCTTGCAATCAGCCACAACTGGAGGAGCGGCGGTTCCGCCTATGAGATTGTGACCCTTACAAAGGCAGATCCTCCACAATCCCGGAAAAAGAGATTCTGACGTTTGCATGCATGTGGCTTGACTACAACATGCGCGCAAAGATCATTGACTTCAATAAGACAAGCGATAAATACCGTATTAATGTGGTCGATTACTCGACGTTTAATACAGAGGACGATTATACGGCCGGTCAGACGAAGCTGACGACGGAAATCATCTCCGGCCAGGTACCGGATATCTTGGCGACGAGCAATTTGCCGCTCACACGGTATATTGCGCGCGGCCTGATCGAGGATCTAAAGCCCTATATCGAATCCGATCCTGAACTGGGGGCTGATGCGCTCGTTCCCGGCGCGATGAAGGCGCTGGAAGTGAACGGCGGCATTTATCAAGCAGCCTCTACCTTCACAATTCAAACAGTAGTCGGTGCCTCCAATATCGTCGGCGACAAGATGGGCTGGACGATCGACGACCTACAGGCTGCACTGGCTAAAATGCCTGAAGGCGCGTCTGCCTTTGGCAATATGACCCGCGAAAATATCCTTTACTACATCTGCATGATGAACCAGAACGATTATGTGGACTGGATCACGGGCAAGTGCGATTTCAACAATGAGAGCTTTATCAAGCTTTTGGAGTTTGTCAAGAGCTTCCCGGCTGAGATCAATTATGACGATGACACCGAATATGTCAGCGAGTACAAGCAGATCATGGACGGCAAAGTGATGCTTTCCTACACATCCGTCGCCGATTTCGATGAATTCCAGGTATATAAGACAGTTTATGGCGGCGATATCACATTTGTCGGCTTCCCGACGGCAGAAGGCTCCGGCAGCGTTGCGAGCTTCTCCGATGGGCTTGCGATGTCCTCCACCTGTAAAAATAAGGACGCCGCCTGGTCCTTTATCCGCTTCCTCTTTACCGAGGACTATCAGTTCGGCGACAGTGAAGGCGCCAGCGGCGGCGTCAGCATTGACAGCGCGGGGGCAGTTTCCATGCGGTATTCCGGCTGGGGGTTCCCGACCAACCAGAAGGCTTTCGACAGGGTCGTGAAGCAGGCCATGGAGAAGCAGATGGGCAAGGACGAGGACGGCAATGAGATCGAAGTTTCACACGGCTCCTGGTGGGTCGACGACGGCATTGAAGTTCAAATGTACGCCGCGACGCAGGAAGACGTCGATATGATTATGGAGCTTATCAACAATATGGATACCGCGGTGTCCTTCGACCAGGATATTTTTGATATCATTTCCGAAGAAGTGCAGGCCTTCTTTGAGGGCCAGAAGACCGCGCAGGACGTCGCAGGCATCATTCAGAGCCGCGTGACGATCTATGTAAACGAACAGAAGTAAGAGTTAAGGCAGGGTAAGCATGAAAAGCAACTACGCGGTACGCCGTCGTAAATTTCATCAAAAATTACGCGGCAGGCTTACCGGAGCGGCGTTTCTGGCGCCGAGTTTCCTGGGCGCGGCTATATTCTACATATTGCCCTTCGGCGTGGTTGTCTATTATTCGCTGATAAAAAGCCCGCTGGTCAGGGATTTTGTAGGCTTTGCGAATTTCACGAACGTGCTGAACAACTCCTCGTTCCGTATGGCGGCCGCCAATACGCTGAAGTTTTCGGCGGTCGCCGTACCGCTCGCGGTGGTTCTTGCGATCCTTCTGGCGCTCATGCTGGAGTGCAAGATCCCGGCAAAAAGCCAGCTCAGGACATTCTTCCTCAGCCCCATGATGGTGCCCATCGCGTCCATCATCCTCATCTGGCAGGTGCTGTTCCACTATAACGGCGTGCTGAACAATTTCCTGTCGATATTCGGATACGACAAGATCGACTGGTTCAAGTCGGATTACGGGCAGCTGCCGATCATCGTCCTGTTTTTGTGGAAAAACCTCGGATACAACATGATTTTATTCATGGCGGCGCTCAACAACATTCCAAAAGAGCTTTTGGAGGTCGCCAAGGTGGAGGGTGCCGGACCGGTTTACAGCTTCTTTAACATCAAGCTGCGCTATCTCTCGCCGACGGTTCTGTTCGTCACGATTCTGTCGATCATCAACTCCTTTAAGGTCTTCCGCGAGGTGTACCTGCTCGTGGGCGACTACCCGTATGCGAGGCGCTTTATACGCTCCAGCACTTTATGAACAACATGTTCGCGAGTCTCGACTATCAAAGCTGTCGGCGGCCGCGGTGCTTCTGGCGGTCTTCATGGTCGTCGTGATCGCCATCCTTTTCGTGGCGGAGAACTTCTTCGGAAAGGATGTGGAGGGATGAGAAAGGCAATACAGGCGCTCGGCCGCGGTCTTGTGTTCCTGACGGCGCTCTTGTTCGCCGTGGTGTTCCTGCTGCCGACGGTTTTGACGATTACGAACTCCTTTATGTCCGGTACGGAGCTTGCGGCGAATTACGGCGTGGTGTTTTCCTCGCTCTCCAGCACGACGACGTACATCTCCGACCAGGTAAACCTGAAGTTTATCCCGGACCACGTCAGCTTTTCGCAGTACGCGACGGCGCTCCTGAAAAGCCCGGACTACCTTTTAAAGTTTTGGAACAGCGTGATTTTGGTCGTACCGATCGTGGTGTTCCAGGTGGCCGTTGCGGCGTTCGCCGCGTATAGTTTCACCTGTTACCGCGGGAAGCTGAAGGAAGTGCTCTTCTTCTTTTTTATGTGATCCTGATGCTGATGCCCTATCAGGTGACGCTCGTGCCAAACTACCTGGTCGCTGAGTGGACGCATCTGCTGGACACGCGGTGGTCCATCATTTTACCGGGTATCTTCGCACCGTTTTCGGTATTTTTGCTTACAAAGTTCATGCGGCGCATTCCGGTTTCTCTGATCGAGGCGGCGAAACTTGACGGCGCCGGCGATTGGAAAATTTTTTCGCGTATCTGCATCCCGATGTGCCACAGTGCGCTTTACTCCATTGTAATACTTGTTTTCATCGATTACTGGAACATGGTCGAACAGCCGATCATCATGTTGTCCGACGCAACCCGCCAGCCGCTTTCCGTGTTCCTTTCGCAAATCAATTCCGGCGAGGTCGGGCTTGCTTTCGCAGTCGCGACGATCTACATGGTGCCGACGCTCCTGCTCTTCCTCCATGGCGAGGATTATCTGGTCGAAGGCATTACATACTCAGGCTCCGTAAAGGGTTAAGGGGATACTATGGATACAAAAGAAGTTCAGAGAGGAAAAAGAAGAGGCTGGATCAAGAATGCCGCCATTATATTTTTGGCGATCATGCTTTTGCTGACCTTCTTCTCGAATACGATCATGAACCGTTCCCTGCCGGAGGTCGCAGCAAAGACTGTCACATCGGGGACGATATCGGCAAAGATCCGCGGCACGGGCACCGTCGCCGCGAATTCCGCGTATGAAGTGAAGGTGAAGGAAAACCGCGTCATCAAGACGGTCGCCGTCCGCAAAGGGCGACACGGTCGAGGTGGGCGACGTGCTGTTCATCCTGGAAGAGGGCGAGAGCACGGGTCTGCAGGAGCTGCGCGACCAGCTGGACGAGGCGAAGTATAACTATCGCCTTCTCCTTTTAAACTCGCCGTATATCAACAGTTCGACCGCAACGCGCGAAATCGAGCGTTTGCAGAAAAAGCTGGATGAAGCGATTGAAGAACGCGATCTTTCTTATGTAACGGATTCGCAGATCAGCTCTGCCGAGAGCGACGTTGTGGACAAGGAGATCGCCGCCGAGATTGCGGCAGACAAGATAGAGGATCTGACGGAGAAAATCGCGGAGCTGGAGGAGCAGATTAACTCCCTCGGCGGCGGTACGGGCGGCGGCGATGCCTCTGCGGAGCAGAAGGCCATGGAAGATGCGCAGGCTGCTGTGAACGCCGCGCAGACAGCGCAGCAAACGGCGTGGCTGATCTATGGCGCTACATATAACGAATTGAAAGCGCTTGCCGCGAATTGGAAGGTCGATGTTTATCGAACTATACGCTGGAAGCGCGTATGGCCGCCTATGCGCAGGAAAACCGGCCGGCGGTGGATGAGAACGGAAACATCATAGGCGGCGGTACGGATTATCTAACGGCGTTCAATGCAATTCAGAAGGCGGAAAGTGAGCTTGCAAGCGCGCAGGCGGCATATAACGACGCCCAGCAGGCCTATTATAAAAAGCTTGCGGAGCTTGGTTCCTCTTCGATGGACTCCGCGCAGCTCGCAAATCTGAAGGCGCAGCTTGAAAACCTGAAGGATCAGAAGAAGGCCGCCGAGAAGGAAAAGAAAAACGCGGATTCCGCGCTTGAGGACGCCAACAAACTTCTGGAAACACTGAATACAAAGAAAACGAACTATAAAGCTCTTTGACGACGCGGTGAGGACCGCGGAGGACGCTCTCGAGGAGAAAATCCTCTCCGTCCAGGAGTCGCAGCATACCACGACCGTCGAAAAGAGCAAATACGACCTGGACGTTGAAAAGGCGAAAAAGCAGATTGACGATCTGCAGGAGAAGATTGACAAGTCCGAGGCGGGCGAGGGCGGCGATACCATCAACGCGACCGTTGCCGGCACCGTGACGGCGATCAACATATCCGCCGGTTCGACAACGGAGTACGACGTCTCCCTTATGACGATTGAGGAGAAGGACCGCGGCTATATGGTCAGCTTCTCCGTGACGAAGGAGCAGGCGCAGAAGGTGAAAATCGGCGACAGCGCGGACGTCACCAGCAACTACTGGGGCTCCAATATCACCGCGACGCTCGCCACGATTACAAATGACCCCTCCGATCCCGGACAGAAAAAGCTTTTTGAACTTCGTGGTGGAAGGCGAGGTTACAACCGGCGACCAACTCAACCTTGCGATCGGACAGAAGAGCGCAAACTATGAGCTGATCGTGCCAAACAGCGCGGTGCGTTCCGACGCAAACGGTTACTTTGTCCTGACGGTGCAGTCGAAGAGCAGCCCGCTTGGCAACCGCTACGTGGCGACGCGCGTGGACGTGCAGGTGCTGGCCTCCGACGATACCAACACGGCGGTCTCAGGCGGCCTCGTGAGCTATGACTACGTAATCACAACCTCGTCGGCGCCCCTGACGCCCGGCCAGCTTGTGCGTCTTGTCGAAAATTGATAAAGGAAAGGCGATTCGTTATGCGCATAAAACGCGGCACAATCCTCATATCAATTTTAAATGCGCTGCTTATCGCCGCGTTTGTAGCGTCGGTGGCGGGTTACCGCCACTATGCGAACCTGCTTGAGACGCAGGCGGCCGCGCAGCGCTGGCAGGGCCAGAGCGACGTGCGCTTTGCGCAGGTGTCCTGTTTCCGGCCGGTCGGCAGCGAGCTGAGTCTGAACGATATCGCGCAGTTCCGTTCGGGGCTTGAGTCGGCGCTTGTGGACGCTTCCATCGACGTTGAGGGCGATCTCTCCATGTGGGTGGACGCATTCAGCTCCCGCGGGAAGCTGACGGTCACGGGCAGCAAGGGTTCCATTGAGGCGACGTCCTACGAAATCGGCGGACAGTACTTCCTGTTTCATCCGCTGAAGCTCGTCTCCGGCAGCTACATTGCAGAGTCGGATTTGGCGCGCGACTGTGGTACTGACGCGCGAGCTGGCGTGGTCGCTTTTCGGCGCGGTGGAAGTGACCGGCATGGCGGTCACGATCGACAATAAGCCGTATGTCGTGGCGGGCGTCGTGGACGCCGAGGACGACGCGGCGAGCCGCGCGGCGGGTTCCGGTGGACAGTGCATTTACCTGCACAGCGACGCGATGAACTTGACGGCGGATAAGGTGATCGATTGCTATGAGATCATTCTGGCCGACCCGATCTCCGGTTTTGCCAAAAGACGGTGACGGAAAGGTTCCCTGCGGGCGGCGAAGTGATTGAAAACAGCGCGAGGTACAGCCTTGAAAGTATTTCCGATATCATTTTGGATTTCGGAAACCGTTCCATGAGCGTGTCCGGCATCCTTTACCCTTATTGGGAAAATGCCGCGCGCTATACGGAGGACAGGCTGGCGCTTATGCTGGTGTTTGCTGTGCTCGCGGCGATTGTGCCGGTGGTGTTTGCTGTAATCCTTGTAGTAAAGCTTGTCCGGCGTCTGAACGCGCAGGGAAAGCGTGTTGCAAATAAAATCAAAGAACGGTACTGAAAAGCCGGAATTCAAAAGGCAGGGGAGTTCCCTGCCTTTTTTGTTGGGCTTCGATGTTATGAGAGGAATGCCGTTTTAAGCTTACATTAAAAATAATTGAGGCGATGCTGGCAATGATTGAATGAAAGTAAGGCTGGTAAAACGGTCGCTCACTTGTTTACAAGTTGTAGGGCAAGTGCCGCGTTTTTATGTAAAAGGTGCTGACCGGCGTTAAGGCCTATAGGACAAAAGCGATCTCCTTCTAGGGCCAAAGCAAGCCCTCTGCCAGACTGTGCGTCCCCGCTATTCCGCGTCCGGGACGAACGTGCGGACGCCGGCAATGTGAATGAAGCGGACCGCGCGGAAGGCGTAACTTGAAAGCGGACGATAGTCCGCGTCGCGCGAGTGCGCGGCGACTAAGATGTTGTCGAGCGTCGGCGTCTCGCCGACTGAGACGATGACCGGCGTATGGTGGAATTCCGGCCGGTTGAGCGCGAGCTGGCAGACGTCGCCGGGCTGCATCTCCGAAATGTCGGTATCGACGCCGAACGGCCCGGCGTTTAGGTTGCTCGTCAGGAAATTATATAAGTACTGCACGCCGGTCCAGGAGGCGGTGCGGTCGTTTGCCGTGATGTAATACCAGCCGAAGACCGGCGTGTAGTTCATCACGCCCGCACCGGCGTAGATACATTGCGAGGCATAGTTGGTGCAGTCGCCGCCGATGCCCTGAAAGTCGAAGTACCCGGGTTCCTTCCGTATGCCCAGCGGTGCGCATAGGCGACCGCAAGCTCACGGTTATAGGGAAATTCAATGAGTTTCATAGATGAGCCACCCTTTATCGCAAAGATACCTCATCTTATGCATGGGAAGCTCCTGCTGACAAAAAACCGTCCGCGGACGCCGTATCTGCGTCTGCCGGACGGTTTTTTGATTTTGTAACAATTGCGCTAAATCCACCCGGCAACGCCGGTGAGCGTGTAAAGGTTCAGCTTTTAGAAAGCGAAGCGAATAACAATTATCATTTAGCTCAAAGTAAAATGTAGTAGGAATAGAACGGCTTATACAGTTGTAGAGGATGTGCTGCAAATGACGGTGACTCAATGCCTCTTTAAGATAGCCGGTATAATGCCCTTTTTGAGCTGGTGCATGCTTCCAATTCAACTGATGCTTTAATCGGGTTTTGAAACGGCCGGCTCCTGCCGGAGGCTTAAATAAGACTATTGCTTCAAGCAGTCAGAAAAACGAGCCGAGCGATTTTCAATGACGACAAGGCTGCCATAAAACGTTCATTCAACCTATCGCGCAGGCAAAAGCAAGCAAAAAAAGCTCGGTGAGACGCTTGCGTGGTAGGCACGCCTTTAGGGCCGCTGGTGGTTATGATTGAAACGGGCCATCGAACATTTCCAAAAGCCGCAGCAACTGCGCGGATACGCGGCCGTATGCGTCGAGCGCGTCAAGCGTGGCGCATACCTGCGTGGCGCCACGCTCCCGTTCGGCGTCATCCGCAGCCTCGATGCCGCACGCGCGCCGGACGTTGTAGGCGAGCCAGGCAAGGGGCCCGGCTCTTCCTGCGGCACGCACCGTGTCCCACGGTGTGCCAGAGACGGGAAACTGCGCGCGGTACGCCGTGAGCATAGCGTGCGCGAGGACGGGCGAACGCCGCCATGGCCGTCGTCCGCCCAGTCGCGCAGCGCAGTGAAAAAATTCAAGTGCCGGATTGACGGGCCCGGCTGCCTCCCAGTCAATGAGGTGGGGCGTGCAGCCCTCCCATAAGACGTTTTTGGGGTCCAGATCGCGGTGGCTGAGGACAAGGTCTGCGGAGAGCGCCGACAGCGCATCCTGCGCAGCCTCGTGCCAGCGGACGAACTGGGGCAGGTTGGCGGTAAAGCGCAGCGCCCACGGACGCGTTTCCCGGCGCGCTGCTTCTAAGAGAGACGCCCAGTCGATAACGTCCGGCGGATCCGGGGTGAGCGGCAGACAGGAAGCGAGAGACGAGTGGCGTGCATCCGTCCGAAGATCGCGCCGAGCGCGGCACAGTGCGCAGGCGTGAGCGCGGACGGGAAAACCGCGGTGCCCGGCTGCCACGGGTAGAGCAAGTAGTACGCGCCGTCGGAAAAAACCAGCGGGTCGCCGCGCACGGGGACGGCCGCGACCGCCGGGACATACGCGGCCATGACGCGCGCGACGCGCTCCGACCGCCGCAGGTTGTCCGCAACCCCGAACGGCGCATCACGGCGGGATTGAGGCATTTGAGCGCCCAGACGCCGCGCGCCGTCTCGACGCGGTACATGCGATGCATCAGCCCGCCGGAGAGCGGTGTGGGCGGCGCGGTAAGTTCCCCAAGAGAAAAGGCCGATAAAACGGCCTTATACTGCGGCATATCCATGTTATCGGCCCTCCCTTTCGGCGGACTTCAGTCGATATTGAGCTTTTTAATCCGCTGAAACATCTGGTACTGCTCGCTCGGTGTGGCGATCATCGAGCAGGACTCGTCGAATTGATAGAACTGCTTTAAAAGCGGATCGGTCGTGTCGTTGGGCTGGGCGGCGCGCGGCGGCGTACCGAAAATTTTCGTATAGACCTTATAAAGGTGGAATAGTCGCCGAAGCCGCAGCGCCGCGCGACCTCGTTGTTTGCAAGCCCGGAGTGCAGCAGATGCCGCGCCCGGATCAGGCGTTTGAACGTGATGTACTTCAAAGCGTAAAACCGAGATTCTGCTTAAAAATCCGGTCGAGCTGCGAACGGGAAATATACAAAACGGCGGCAATATTGTCCGGGTTTAAGTCGTCCTCCAGATGCTCGTTGATATGGGTGACAATATGGCGCAGAAGCTCGGAGCGATTGTCGTGCGTGACGGGGTTTTCATAGTCGAAGACGCGGTTAATTTCGCTCAGGATCATTGTAAGCGCGCCGAACACGGCGATCCTGCGCATATAGGTGTCCGGTACTGCCGAGATACACGAGAAGCAGGATTCAATAAATCGTCCGTCGAGCTTGTCCCGTGGGATCACACAACTCATCCCAAGCGCGCGCTCGGTAAAGGGACGGCAGATACGGTAATCGGGATCGAAAATAGAGTAGTAGAAGGGGCTGAACTCCATGTGATGGAACTCCGTTGGGAACGCGGCGGGCTTTACTCTGTGAACCTCCGCGTCGCGCGTGATGAGGATTTCTCCGGGGTTGACCGTGTAGGCAACGCCCTCCACGCTTGCCGAAAGACAGCCGGTTTTACAGTAGATGAGCTCATGCGCCTCGTTGATGTTGAGTAAAGAGGTGTCTTCCTGCTCATTCTGTACGTAATTATCCGCATATAACAGGTATTTATCTTTGTATGCACTTTTTAACATGAGATCACCACCTTTCTTTATTATAGCAAAAACTTGCGAAAGACACAATATGCCCTGCCGTACAAGACAAATTTTTGTCCAAACCAGAACCGGCGGCGTTTACCGTACTGCGCTTGCGTCGGACCAGGTCGGCGGACGCAAGAAAGCCCGTCTCGCGTTGCTCTGATATTTTCAAACGTTTCACGCGCGGGGCGCACGGACTTTGAAAATTTCACCGTTATTCCGGGAAAAACGCGAAAAAGGCGGCGCATTCATTGCCTTTTCATAAGTTTGGTACTATAATGAGGCTGTTTCCCGCGTGGCGCGTCCGCCGGGAGAGGGGGCGCAGGTTCATGCCGCGCAGAAAGATAACATACGGAATCGGGAGGATAGGATATGAGAAACGGAAAAGTTGCGCTTGTCACGGGGTCTTCCACGGGGATCGGGGCCGCCGTCGCCAAATCGCTGGCGCGCGACGGATACGACATCGCGCTGCACTATAACCGTTCGCCGGAGCGCGCGCAGGGCGTACAGGCGGAAATCGAGGCGCTCGGCGTGCGCACCTGCCTGCTGCACGGCGACACATCCGACACGGACGTCCCGCGCAGGCTCGTGCGGGAGACGGTCGAAGCTCGGACGTCTCGACGTGGATGTGAATAACGCGGGCATCACGCGCTTTCAGCCGCTGCGTGAGATCACGGCGGAAACGATGGACAGTATGTACTATTTAAACTACCGCGGCATGATCCTGGGCGCTTCCGAGGCCGCGAAATACATGGTGGAAAACGGCGTGCAGGGCACGATTCTCTTCAACACGTCCATCCGCGGCTTTGCGCCGCACTCGAACGACGGCGTGTACGGCGGCCTGAAGGCGGGCCTGAACCGCACGATCCAGTCTTTGCGATTGACCTCGGCCGCTACGGCATCCGCGTCAACGGCTTCTCGCCGGGCGTGACGAACGTGCGCAGCCCAAAGGCAGAGGATGAGGAGGCTAATCCATTCTACCGCAATTCGCCGAAGTTTATTCCGCTGCGCCGCAACGGGTACGCGGAGGACATGGGCGATGTGGTCTCGTTCCTCGCGTCTGAGAAGGCGTCGTATATCACGGGACAGGTCATCTGCGTGGACGGCGGCCTCTCGATTGTAGGCGGCGCGGAGCATATCGCGGATCTCTTTGACGCCTATGATGTGGCGGATATCGCGAAGGAGTATGTCTCGCAGGAGGAGTGGCTGCGCCAGAGAACGGAGTTCAACGAATACATGACGAAAAAATACGGCAATTACCAGCACTGACGCGCGCCTGCTCCGTCCGACAGACGGCGGCACGCCTAGGCTTGCAAGCAGCGCCGGACGACGTTGTGTGCTGCAAAATAATGCTACGAACGCTGCCTGTGGGTATTTCTGGTTCGTAAGGCGCTGGACACCGGAGCGACGGCGATTACCCGTCCTTCCACAATCGATGGAAGGACGGGTAATTTTGTATATTTATGCGTTTACACAAATATATGCGCGAATATTTTCCTTAATATTTTAAAACAGAATAAGAAGGTATGTTATAAATACAGATAGAACATGAATATATAGACCAAATATTGCATATGAGGATAAATTCAAAAAAATTTATTTATCGGCAAAAACACTGAAAAGCTCATCAACTTGTCACATAAATGTGTTGAAAATGTTGATTTTCTGTGAAGTTACATATATAATATGAATCGATACCTGTTTCACAGTGCATAAACGGGTATACAGTTTCCACACAGAAAATAAGGGGAAAGAGTATGAACAAAAAAAGATTGCTGGCCCTGCTCATCGCTATCCTGATGCTGACCGCGCTTTTCAGCGCGTGCGCGCAGGTCGGGGAAACGCCGGACAACGGCCAGGACCAGGATAAGCCGGACACGGGCGACACCCCGGACCAGGGCGATACCGGAGATGACGCGCCGGAGGAAACGGAGCTGCATACTTTTGAATGGCTGGGCAGCGAAACCGCGCAGTGGCCTCATCCCATGGAAGAGGCGCAGCACTTTGAGACCTGGAAGCTGATGATGGAGACCCTGCGCGAGAAGTATCGCGTTGAGTGGAAATACTCGACGGTCTTCAGCGACGCCTATTCGACCACATTAAACGGCCTTATCGCCTCCAACTCGCTGCCGGACGGCTTTAACGCACAGGGCGTATTGGATGACAGCACGTTCAACCAGTTGATTCTGAGCGGCCGCCTCGCACCGCTGGACGACATTCTGGAGTACTCCGACGGTTCCTCCAAGGCGTATTACAACAACGAGGACCAGATGCTGTACTTAAAGTCCTGGGCGATGACGCCGGACGGCAACTGGTACCATGTCCGCAGCGCGAACTCCGTCGGCATGGCGATTGACTTCTCAAACTCCAAGTACGACCTGCGCGCGCCCGGGCAGGTTCACGGCGCTTATGCCATGAACATTCGTCAGGACTGGCTCGACAAGCTGGAGATCGCAATGCCTGCAACGACTGACGAATTCTTCCAGGCACTTCAGCGTTTCCAGAATGAGGACGTCAACGCCAACGGCGCGTCGGACGAGAGAATGGTCGTCGGCCTAGGCGAAAAGTGGCAGACGCAGGGCGTTGGCCAGTGGTTCGGCCTCCCGTGGGAGGAGTTCATGGAGGATCCGGCGACCGGCAAGGTCGAGCTTTCCTTCCTGTGCGACGGCTATGACGAGTTTGTAACGTACATGAATCAGATTTATACCAACAACCTTGTGGCGATTGAAGGCGCCCACCCGTGGGCGACGTACGCGCCGCTGGTCGGCGGCAACTATGTTTCCGCCATCCATATGATGCCGGACTACATCTGGAACGCACAGACCGGCGACCCGGATTCCCTGTATCAGCCGATGCCCGTCATTCAGGGCGTGGAGGGCGTCGAGCCCCGTGTCCTGATCCAGGAGTCTGTCGCTGCAAACAACGGCTTCTCCTTCTCCGTGGACTGCGATTATCAGGCGGCCGCCTCCTTCCTCGACTATGTCAACAGCAAGGAATTTTTCATGCTGTATGAATACGGTATTGAGGGCGTTGCGTGGGATTGGAATGACGACGGCGAGTCGATCACCGTTTACACGCTGGACGACACGCAGGACGGCTATGCCTCCCCGCGCGTGCAGTTCTTAAACGGCAACGGCATGCCGAACCCGGCCAACGGCAATGTGCATGATGTCAAGGTCGTGACCTATGAAAATGTACAGGCCGCGCTGGACGCCGGCGAGCCTTATGCGGAACTCTTTTTGACGCAGGAAAGCTGGCAGGAGAAGTTTGGCCTGGATGCCGACAGCTCGCTCCCGTCCCATCAGGTTCTGAATTACCTGCTGGAGTTCGGTCAGGAAAATTATCACCCGGCGGCCTACTATTCCTACAGGACGCTTGCCACCAACGAAGAGTCGGGGGTTCTCTCCACCTATCAGACCGATTTGACCACGTATATCCTGGAGATGACGACGAACCTAATCGTTGGCATGACCTCTATCGACACGATCGACGAGCAGATCCAGTATATGTATGATAACCTTGGCCTCAAGGAGTACTATAACGTCATGCAGGAACGTGTCAACCGCTATCTGGTGGCCATGGGGCGTGACGCCGTCGCGCTCATGGAATAGTCCAGAACCCTTCGTATATGTCTCTAGTCATCCGTATGCCGCGGCATACGGGTGACTTTTTTGCATTACGTGACATTTGCAGCGCTTCTTAAGCTGGCCTGATCGACCAAGTACCCCGTTCTGATGGTCCGGGCTGAAAGTTTTACCCATGCCCACTGTAACCTATACGGGGCTGTGCAAGGTTGACAGTTTTAATCCTGGAAGTTCACGTCATCGTGAGATCCTCGACGGGCTCCGGATATCTGTAATTCTTCAAGCAGTTGTCTGATGTAAACCACTTATTATCCAGTGGGCTTGTTGATGTGAGTTTTCCTGTGTTTTGCTGCTGCTTGCTATCTAACTTGAAGCAGAGAGGTCGCACGCCGGCTGTTGATTTCGTAGTTTCAGCAGGTGCTGCTGGAGACGATGCGACTCCCGTACCGTGCTCGCCGTGCAACGGTACGCTTTTTGTGCCGGATGATCATGGCCCCTGTTCCGTCTGAAAGCGTCCGCATGATAGATCGCTTAACCCTTGACGGAGCTGCGCTGTGCGCGGCTCTGCGCCGCACATACGGTCCTGCTGCCGCTGTACGCCGTGCTGGCGTTCGCGGTGAGCTGGGGCGTTTAGGCTTTCCCGCCTGTCAGGCTGGGATTTTGGGCTACGTCGGCGGAAGGCCGCGCGGTTTCACGCCGCGCCGTACGCCGTCGGACATGCTCATACGTTGCGTTCTGCACGGCACGCGGCAATATGCGCCGTACGGTACGGCGGAGTTTGATCTTATTATCAATTATTGCACGTTATTTGCCAAAAAAATGTGAAATGCAAGCTAAGATTATGAAAATATTAAAAAAGAATTGAATTTCGGGGGGTATGATAACATAAGTTTGCTAATCATTTTTATGATTTTAGTTCCCATGTTGGGAAAACCAAAAAGGAGAGGAAAAAAGGTATGAACACAAAACGCTTGGTTGCCTTGCTTATCGCTGTTTTCATGCTGATTGCGCTGTTCAGTGCATGCGCGCAGAATGAAAATACGCCGGACGATGACAAGGGCAACACCCCGGGTACCGACGATAATGGTGCTACGGACGACAACAATGGCGGTGATGACGCGCCTGATGAAACAGAAAGACACGCCATCGAATATCTTGGCTCACAGGGCGGCGCCACCTACGCTACCGCCGAGGAGGCCAGAGATCAGGAGTTCGCCACTTATAAGGCTTATATGGATCTCATTACCGACGAGTATAACCTCGACTATAAGTGGTCCGTTCTTGACTCCGAGGGCTACCGCACCACGCTCAGCGGCCTGATTGCGGCCAATACGATGCCTGGTGTATTTAACTCCCGTGAAATTATCGACGATACCACACTGAATCAGCTGATCGAGGGCGGCCGCTTGGCTTCCATTGATGATGTTCTGGAGTATTCCGATGGTTCCGCCAAGAGCTACTACAACACGGAAGGCGAGCTTCTTTATTTGAAGGCTTTTGCAACCGTATCGGATGGCAAGTGGTATTATGTGCCGCTGGCTAATACGACCCCGTCTTCTTTTGATTTTTCCAACTCCAAGTATGCCACCCGTTCCAATGGCCAGATTCATGGCGCGTATTCTGTCTGCGTCCGTCAGGACTGGCTGGATAAGTGCGCGCTTTCCATGCCGACCAACACAACTGAGTTCCATGAGATGCTGAAGACCTTCCAGGAGCAGGATGTGAACGGTACCGGATCTGCGGAAGAGCGTTACATCAGCAATCTCGGCAGTGCTTTCCAGACGACCGGCGTTGGCCAGTGGTTCGGCCTGCCTTACACGGACTTCATTGAAGATCCGGCTACTGGCAAGATTGAAGTTTCCTGCCTGACTGAGGGCTACAAGGAATTCTGCGATTACATGGCTACGCTTTATTCGGATAACCTCGTGTATGTGGAAGGTACCCATCCGTGGGGCAATGCTACCGAAATCGGTGCCAACACGATTGCAGCGATCGGCATGATGCCGGGCAACCTGCAGTTCTGGAATACCGGCGATCTGGCCAGCATGTACTATCCGATGCCCATTGTGCAGGCTGTCGAAGGCGTTGAGCCGCGTCTGCTGGTTCAGGAGTCCCAAGCTCCGTTCGTTGGTTTCTCCTTTGACGCAAGCTGTGACTATCAGGCAGCCGCGACGCTGATGGACTTCCTTTGCAGCAAGGAAGTTTATATGATCTTCAAGCATGGTATCGAAGGCAAGGCCTATGACTGGAATGACGACGGCACCATCACCAACTATACTCTTCCGGATGGCGAGCTGCAGAGCTACGGCGCGGCGCAGACCTACTGGGTCAACCAGAATGCTTTCCCGATGTGCGGCGGCGGCCATGCGAACCTGTGGGGCGTTGTAAAGAATGTCTATGATGATGTGGACGAAGCGCTTGCTGCCGGCGAGCCTTATGCCCAGGACTTCCAGACTGAGGAAGAGTGGCTCGAGAAGTATGAGGCGATTCGTGAAGTGCCTGCCGGCGCTATCCACGGCGCGAAGCAGATGCTGCTGTACATCAAGGATCAGGGCAAGGACTTCTATCATCCGACCGCATACTATTCCTACACCACGATGTCTACTCCTGAGGAAGCGGCAATTATTTCTCAGTATGAGACGGATCTGAAGACTTATCTGCAGGAAATGACGACGAATATGATCACTGGTTCGAAGTCGACCGACACGATCGACGAGCAGGTTCAGGTTGCGTTTGATACCTTGGGTCTCCAGGAGTATATCGACGTTATGCAGGCGAGAGTCAACCGTTACCTCGAGGCTATTGGCCGCGATACGATTGCAATCGGCGAGTAACATAATAGACAAGAAGACCGGTTTTGCCGGAATCTTCGTACAGGAAAACCCCGCTCTTTATGAGCGGGGGTTTTGCGCAGTGTGGAAAGTAAAACGAACTCTGTGAAGGCGGCTCGTCATTGATGTTGCTTTCGGCGGTTGCAAGGCAGGCTTCAAACTAATTGTTAGTTTTCCGGCAGAGTCTTGCTGGAGGTAGTGAAGGCGGCGTAGGCCGTATCGGCGGTCGCCGGTTTTTAGCGAGTGTGGACGAAAGAACTGCCGATTTGCCGTCTTATCGCCGTTGGGCGTTCAGAAGAAAATTTCGTGCCGTGACATGACGGTCAATAGGACTATTGGCGCTGCCGGGTTTACGGTGTTATATGCGCTATCCGGAATAGCATGCTGTGGGTATGTCCCTATAAAGAAAACGGACCGTAAGGCGAGTTGCCGCACCCCTTGTGGTACGGAGTATAGTACGAAGCAGGCGTATGAATATTTACATTATTATACCGTAATGAGGCGAAAAGACTTCTTTCGGCTCGTATGTGTAGAAGATACGGTTACGGTGACATGAAAAACCCAGGCCAAATGATCCCCACCTTTGACGATGATGCTTGTTCGTCCTAACCAAAAGACCGCAAACAAAAACCTGCTGGCGACCTCTATTTTCGCGTCCGAAAAAGGCGTAAAGGCCTCGTGAAACGTCTTTTCATGCAAAGCCTGCAGGGGAGAGTTTTGCTTTTTCCTTCTAACCGGCGTCCGCAGCGACGTAAAACGGGCATACCGCCATTTAGACGATATGCCCGTTTTGTTTGTACAGTTTGTTGCAAGAGCAACGATTGGTCTGCGTCCCGAGCGTTCTTTCAAACGCTATTGACCGGTTCTTTCCTGCGCAGACGATTCCCTGGCAGTCTCCGCTTCCTCAACGGGACTTGACTGCCGCAAAAGTCGGCGCTTCAAAAACACGCCCAAACCCTCGGTTTCCAGCTCATAACGCATGGCGCGATACTTTTGCACGACGGCGAAGCCGGCGCGGCGTATCGTGGTTTGGCAGACCCTCGCGGTTTGCTCTCTTTGCGTTTTGGGTGGCAAGCAGCTGTATGCCCTGCTGCTGGTCTTGAAACCATTTAAAATCTACTCCTCCAGCCATAGCAAAGCCTCCTTTCGGAAACTGCGCGGAGGTTTCCTATCTTCTGCCGCGAAGGGCCAGCGGCGGCGCCAGGATCTCTGAGAGAACCAGCGCGCGGCGCATACCGCGTGCGTTAAGATCACCGGCCAGCGGCGTTTGTGTGTGCGGCCTGCCTGCCGTCTGCGGCCCGACGGACTGCAACGGCGGCTCATATTCCGCCGCTTCTACAACGTCCGATTTTGACGCGGAGGCCTGTTCACGCGCGGACGCCGCGGCGCTCTGCACATGGTAAGTCTTACGTGGTTGGTCCGACGCCGGACTTACGGCCCTTTGATGCTTCAGGGTGAAGCCCGGCGCGTCCCCCTGAAAAGGGTCGAACGTTTCGCCGGTAATCGGGAATTTCTGCCCCATTTTCTGCATCTCCGTCAACGCGCTCATTGCGGTGACGCGGAACAATTCACTTGCTTTCATAACGTTCGCCCTTACTCATTCGGCTGGGTTGCGATGGAGTTGCGCATTTGCGTGTCCGCAATAACGTTTTTCATGTTGTAGTAGTCCATCACGCCCAATTTCCCCCTCGCGCAGCGCGGCGGCCATGGCCTTCGGCACTTCCGCCTCAGCCTCGACGACCTTTGCGCGCATCTCCTGCACGGCCGCGACCATTTCTTGCTCGCGGGCGACGGCCATTGCGCGGCGTTCCTCAGCCTTTGCCTGCGCGATACGCTTATCCGCCTCAGCCTGGTCGGTCTGGAGCTGTGCGCCGATATTGCGGCCGACGTCCACGTCGGCAATGTCGATCGAGAGAATCTCAAACGCGGTGCCGGACTCAAGGCCCTTTAAGAGGACGTTCTGCGAAATGCGGTCCGGGTTCTCAAGAACCTGCTTGTGCGTTTCGGCGGAGCCAATCGTCGTAACGACGCCCTCGCCGACACGGGCAATAACGGTCTGCTCGCCGGCGCCGCCGACAAGACGGTCGATGTTGGCGCGAACGGTGACCTTTGCTTTCGCCTTGACTTCAATACCGTCCTTTGCGACGGCGGCGACGACCGGCGTTTCAATGACCTTCGGGTTAACCGTCATCTGCACGGCCTCGAGAACGTCGCGCCCTGCCAGGTCGATGGCGGCGGCGCGCTCAAATTCAAGCGGGATGTCGGCACGCTGTGCGGCGATCAGGGCGTTAATCACGCGATCCACGTTGCCGCCGGCGAGGTAGTGGGCTTCCAGTTTATTAATCGGCAGGTCGATACCGGCCTTGGTAGCTTTAATAAGCGGGTTTACGATTCTGGACGGCACAACGCGGCGCAGGCGCATACCGACGAGGGTGAGGATGCCGACATGTACGTTTGCCGCCAGCGCGCTGATCCACAGGGCAATCGGCACGAAGCTGAAAAACAGGCACAAAAACAGCAGGACTGCGACGATGATGATAATTACAACAAAGGTATCCATTGACGTTCCTCCTTATTTATACGCTGGCCACGGCGGCCGATGCGACTACAATACGGTTTCCGTTGACTTCCAGGACGCGAATTTTTTCTCCGGGCGCAATAAAGTCGCCGCTTGAGATCACATCGTAGACCTTATTTTCAATGGAAACCCGCCCGGCGGGGCGCAGGATCGTCTGCGCAACGCCCTCGCGCCCCACAAGAAAGCGCAGGTCGTCCGCAGCACTTGAAAAGCCTTCGTCCGTTGAGTTTTGGCCTTCAGGATGAAATTTGACGAAAGCTTCCCTTTCGACAGCAGCACCAAAAATACGGCCACGACGATCGCAATGACGACGAGGCACAACGCCTGTGAACACGAGCCCTTCTAAAAAGGTATCGGCGGCGAATATGATAGCAAGCGCGAATGCGATCAGGGAGCTGACGCCTGCCACGCCGAACCCCGGCACGTACATCTCAACGATCAGAAGTACGATCCCTACCCCAAAAAGAATCAGCGCAGGTATGGGGATATTTGCAAACATTTCAAAAAATTCCATAACACTCTCTCCTTCTAAAAAGGAACACTCATTCCGACGCGGTTTTCATCCGGACTGCGGCGGCAGCCGGACGTCTTATGTACGGATCAAAAGATCCCTCTTCGTAAACCATCGGCGCCACCTCCTTTCCTAAAACGCCGTGTCGAATCATTCTTATTATCTACTGCCTTTATTATATCACATCCGGCATTAAAATCTATAAAAATTTAATCCAGAAAAGGCATCTTGCATAAGCTTCTCGGGACAAAAGCCGCGGCGTTTTGCAACATACGCACAAAAATTCATTTAAAATTGCGTAACCCCTTGGGATAATGATTTTTACCACGCCGCCGGAAGCCTTGCCGAATCCCACCGGGTACTCCCTTTCCCCCGCCGCGACGCATACCGCGCACCAGCCCTTCTCCGCCGGAACGCCGAGCTGCTCGCCGCGCAGGAACGCGGACATCCGCGGGTCGTCCGCCGGGAACGCGATACGGTTGCGTATCCGCGCGGCAGGTACGGCGGCAAAGAGCGCGTGCGACGGCTCAAAACGCCCGCGCACAAAGGTCCCGGCCTGAACGCCGGACCGAACTGTGCCACCTACGCTGCCGGGGAAAGCCATACTGTCTCGCCGGAAAGCGTGGGTTCATACCAGGGCTCCTGGTCAAAAAGCGCGTCCCAAAATGCGCGGAAGAGCGCCGTCTGCGTGCGGTCAAGCGGTTTTCCGGGAAGCAGCGGCAGCGCGTCATCGTCGCCGTCCCGGCGTCGCAGGCGCGCGATGAAGTGCCCTTCGCCGCGCACGGTATGCGGCATGAGCCGCGCGGCCCGGGAGAGCGCGGCGCGGACGCCGTGCTCCCCGCCGAAGGCGGGAGGCAGCGAAACCGCGTTGATCGGCTCCAGCGAGAATGCGGGATGTGCCGTGAAACCGGTCGATGGTATCTTCGTTCTCGTGGATATTCAGCGTGCAGGTGGAGTATACGAGCACGCCACCGCCTCGCACCAGCCGCGCGGCGTCCGCGAGGATCAGCGCCTGCCGCGCGGCGCACCCCGCCACGTGCTCGCGCGACCACTGGCGCACGGCCTCCTCGTCGCGGCGGAACATCCCTCGCCGGAGCACGGCGCGTCCACGACGACCGCGTCGAAGCACGGACCGAGGGCGTCCGCGAGCGCGTCCGGCATCGCGGAGGTGACGACGGCGTTGCGCGCGCCGATGCGTTCCAGATTTGATAAAAGCGGACGCACACGCGCGGCGACGCATTCGTTTGAGACGAGCACGCCGTCGCCCGCCAGACGCGCGGCGAGATGCGTGCTCTTGCCGCCGGGCGCGGCGCAGAGGTCGAGCACCGTCATGCCGGGGCGGGGTCGAGCGCCTCGACGACGGCGGAGGCGGAGGGCTCCTGCATATAGAAAAGTCCCGCGTGGTGGTAAGGGTGCTGGCCGACGCGCGCGTCCGCTTCCAGGAGGAACGCTTCGCGGCAGAGCGGCGAGGGCGTGAGCGGGTAGGGGGAGACGGCCGCGAATTCATGAGGGAGAGCTTTAACGTGTTGACGCGCAGGCCGCGCGCGGGAGGCTGCTCACGCAGGGCGCGTGCGAAGTCTCCGTACGCACCGCCGAGCAGCGCCTGCATGTCCTCCAAAAAATCCTGTGGGATATCCATGTGCGTCTCCTTGCAGATTTGTCCGCAAAATTAAAAACCGATCGCGGTGCGGACGAAATCGTCTTGTTTTCTTTACTTTTATTATAGCTGAGGCGCGGTTTGCGGTCAACCGCGGGAAAGGACGGAAACGGTGAGAAAAAAGCTTTGCGGACTCGGTACGGTGTTTCTGCTGGCCCTGGCGTATGCGCTCGACACCGAGGGCGTTTTCCCGTATTTTGTCGCGGCCACGGTGCTGCACGAGCTGGGGCACGTCGCGGCGGTCTATGCCTGCGGCGGACGCGTGCGCGGTTTTGCGCCCGTGCCGTTCGGCTTCTGCATACGGTTTGACGGGATGCTGAGCTACTGGCGCGACGCCGTAATCGCGGGCGGCGGCGCGGCAATGAACCTCATGTCGGCATTTTGCCTTTCCGTTGCGGCGAAGTATTCACCCGGCGTGGAGGCGCTTTCGCTCGCCGCGGGCGTGAACCTCCTGCTCGGGCTTTTTAACCTCCTGCCCGCGCTGCCGCTCGACGGCGGACGTATGCTCTATGCGCTTATGGCGCAGTTGACGGACGACCGCCGCGCGCTCATGGTGACGCGCGTGGTCTCGTTGATCGTGGGCGCGGCGGCCGGCGCGCTGGGGGTGTACATCCTCGTCAAAACGCGGTATAATATGAGTATCTTGGCCGTGAGCGGCCTGATACTGGAGGTACTTATGCTCAAGGAGCTGGAAAAAATATTACCGCGCGTGCGTAAGCCCGCACGGTACGCGGGCGGCGAGTTCGCGCAGGTGCTTAAGTCCAAATCGTCGGTCGAGCTGCGGGTGGCCTTTTGCTTCCCGGACGTTTACGAGGTCGGCATGTCGCATCTCGGTATGAAAATTCTCTACGGCCTCTATAATTCGATCGACTACTGCTGGTGTGAGCGCTGCTTTGCGCCGTGGCCGGACATGGAGGCGGAACTGCGCGCGGCGGGCCTGCCGCTTTACGCGCTTGAAAGCGGCGACGGGCTCGACGCGTTCGACATCATCGCCTTTACCCTGCAATACGAACTGAGCTTTACGAACGTCCTGAACATGCTCGCGCTCGGCGGCATCCCGGTGCGCGCCGCGGAACGCGAGGGGCTTTCGCATCTCGTGATCGCCGGCGGCTGCTGTACGGCGAACCCGGAGCCGCTTGCGGACTTTGTGGACGTGTTTGTCATCGGCGAGGGCGAGGATGTTTCGCTGGAACTCTTTGACCTTTACCGCACGGCAAAACGCGAAAATTGGGACAAGCACCGTTTCCTTGTCGCGGCCGCGCAGATCGGCGGCTGTTACGTCTCGGCGCTTTACACGCCGCATTATGACGAAAACGGCCATTTTGCCGGCATGACGCCGTCGGACGGCGCGCCGGAGCGCGTCGTCAAGCGCATCGTCAGAGATTTGGACCGTGCGTATTACCCCCGAATGCCCGGTCGTACCCTCGACCGAGGTCGTTCATGACCGCGTGATGCTCGAGGTCATGCGCGGCTGTATCCGCGGCTGCCGCTTCTGCCAGGCGGGGCACACGTTCCGCCCGATCCGCGAGAAAAGCCCCGAAACGCTGATCCGGCAGGGCATTACGCAGGCGGAGAACACGGGCTACGACGAAATTTCTCTCACGAGCCTCTCAACGACCGACTACCGCGGCCTGACCGAGCTGTGCGACGGCCTGCTCGACTGGTGCGCAAAACGTCACATCAGTTTGGCGCTGCCCTCCCAGCGCGCGGACAAGTTCTCCGTCGAACTGGCGCAGCGGCTGGAAAAGGTACGCCGCACCGGCCTGACGTTCGCGCCGGAGGCGGGAACCCAGCGCCTGCGGGACGCCATCAATAAAAATATCCGCGAGGAGGACCTCTATAACGCCTGCGGCCTGGCCTTCGCCAACGGCTGGAACAGCGTGAAGCTCTACTATATGATGGGCCTGCCGACGGAGACGCTCGAGGACCTCGACGGCATAGCGAAGATTGCGCGCGGCGTCGTGGACGTGTGGCGCAAGACGTCGAATAACCGCGCACGCGGCGTGCGGGTGTCGGCGAGCGTTGCGTGTTTTGTGCCGAAGCCCGGCACGCCCTTTCAGTGGGAGCCGATGGACACCGTGGAGCAGCTGCGCGAGAAGCAGGAACATCTGAAGGGCATCATGCGCATTAAAAACGTGGATTTCAGCTGGCACGACCCAGTGACAAGCCATCTGGAAGCCGTGTTCGCGCGCGGCGACCGCCGTCTCTGTGCGGTGATTTACGACGCGTGGCGGCGCGGCTGCCGGTTCGACGGCTGGGACGACCAGCTCCGCATGGACCTGTGGCACGAGGCGTTTGCCGCCTGCGGTGTCGATATGGCGTATTACGCCAACCGCGCGCGCTCCTTTGACGAGGCGCTGCCGTGGGAGCACATTTATAACGGCGTGACGCGCGAACACCTCATGATGGAGAATCTGCGCGCACACTCCGGCCTTGCGTCCGAGGACTGCCGCGCGGGCTGCGCGGGCTGCGGCGCGCTGGAGCTTTGGAGGGAGGTATTTGCGATGTCTGAGCTGCGTCTGGTCTTTGAAAAGCGCGGGAACGCGCGTTATATTTCGCACCTCGACCTCATGCAGGTGTTCCGCAGGGCGTTTGCGCGCGCGAACGTACCGGTCGGGTTTTCGCAGGGCTTCCACCCGCACCCCGCCATCAACATCCTTTTGCCGCTGCCGACAGGGTTTGAGAGCCAGTGCGAGCTTTTGGACTTTACCCTCGACGCGCCGCGTCTGCCGGATAACTTTCTTTATCTAATAAACCGCGCGCTGCCCGCGGGTATCTGCGTCACGAGCGTGGGCGAGTCGCGCACGCCCGCGAAGTTCATCCGTTATGCGGCGTATGAGATCTATACGGAACTTGCCGTCCCGCCTGAGGCGATGACGGAACTTTTCGCGCGGGATGAGCTTGTCGTCACAAAGCGCACAAAGCGCGGCGAAAGCGAAACGGACATCCTGCCGCTTTTGCGCGGTTTTCACGCCGAGGCACGGGACGGCGGCGCAGGAATTCGTGTGACCGTTGCGGCGGGGAATGAAAACCTCAACCCGGAGTACGTTGTCGCGGCGATTGAGAAGTACAGCGGCGCGGCGCCTGCTTACGCGTCGTACCTGCGCCGCGAGGTCTATGACGCCGACCTACGCGTGTTCCGCTGATAGCCGCGTCTATGAAGAAAGGCCCGCCTCGGATTATTGTTTTTAGCGAGGGATGGTTGTAGGCCGAAGCCTGCTTACAGCGTGTCGCCGCCGGGACGGAAACCCTATGACGGTTTGCGACCCCTCTTACGTCCTTCCAGAAACAACGCGGAGACGTGTTGGTGAATAAGATGACGAAACCTCCATAAACCGTTTTCTGCACCCCGCTGCGCCGTAATTTCGTAGGGATGTCCGCCTGGCAAAAGCGCGATGATAGTTCATTCACAGCCACAGCCTCACTCTTTGCCGTAAGGTCAGACTAGTGCGCATCGCTCCCGCACCGCGCGCTTAAAATAGGGTCGGGTTCTTCCGCAAAGCGTAACGTCGAACCGCAAGCTATTTTTTTTCATATAAACGGTATAATAACCAAGCGGCTTTACAGAGACTCTATTCCAAAGGAATGGAGTCTTTTTTAATTCCTGATAAATTTAAATGAATGACGCATATTGTTCCGGGAAATGAAATTTAATAAACGTGCGTTTGCCGGGCAGAAAACGTTTCCTGTATACGCGGCGCGCATCATGTGAAAACTACCTTCCATGGAGCAATTTTGAACTTGGGAGGTCGTTTTATGATACGCACAGATTTGGCGGCGGAGGCGACGGAGCTGTACCGCGAAAACGTGCCGGACGCGGGAGAACCGGACGGCGTGCGCTCGAAGGAATACCAGCGCGAGGGCTTCGGCGTGACGAAAGTGGACATCACGACAGACGAGGGCGCGCAGATCATCGGGAAGCCGTGCGGCAGCTACATCACGGTGGAGCCCGACGGCCTCATCCGACGCGAGGAGGACGCGTTCCCGCGCGCCTGCCGCGCACTGGCGGACGAGCTGCGTCCCATGCTGCCGAAGGGCAACGACGCCGCGGTGCTTGTCGCGGGCATTGGCAACGACCGCATCACGCCGGACGCCATCGGCCCTCTGACCGTGCGCAGTACCATGGTGACGCGCCATATGATCGCGCGGATGCCGGAGTATTTTGGCGGTTTCCGTTCCGTCGCAGCGGTAAGCCCCGGCGTTTTGGGTTCCACGGGGATTGAAACGGTCGAAATTCTGCGCGGGGTCGCGGAGCATATGCGCCCGAGCGCCATGGTCGTTGTGGACGCGCTGGCGTCTCGCCGGATGGCGCGCGTGTGCCGCACGGTGCAAATCGCGGACACGGGGCTCGCACCCGGCTCCGGCCTGGGCGGCGACAGCGAGCCCGTCAACCGGGAGACGTTCGGCATTCCCGTCATCGCCGTCGGCGTGCCGACGGTCGTGGATTCGCTTACCCTGACGCTTGACACGCTGCACGACTCCGGGATTGAGAGCGTGGACGAGGAACAGCTCCGCGCGGCGTCCGGCGGGATGATTGTCACGCCGAAGGACATCGACGCGCGCGTGGCGGACGTGTCGAAGCTGCTGGGCTATGCGCTCAATATGGCGCTGCACGAGGAAATCTCCATCGAGGACATCGACCTCTACCTCTCATGAGCATAGAGGAGGTATCGTCCGCATATAGTTTTATGAACTACCTTGCGGAGGAGCACAGATGAGAAAATTGACGAAACGCAGGACCGTGCGGTCTTTCTTTGTAAAACTATGTCTTGCACTGCTTGCCGTGGGCGCGATCGTCGCCTACGGCAAGTTCGGCAGCATCAGCGGCGCCTGCCGCGCGCTCGCGTCCCTTCTGTTTCCGGAGGACGTGGCGTTTACAGTGGCCGAAAGCGCGCCGATCCTGCCAACAGGCGGCAATGGGAAAACCGGCTCCGTTTCGAGTCGGCCAACATTTTCGGCCGGCGGGATCAAGGCCAAAAAAGGAAACGTATACACCCGAGATCCGCAACGACACCTCCATCGTGCTTGATTTGAACGCGCTTACGGCAAGCGGCGTCAGCCTGAAAAACGGCGACGAGCCACAGGTGCTCATCGTACATACGCATACGAGCGAGTCGTATGCGCCGGACGAGGAGTACAACTACGTTCAGGACGACAACGACCGCACGCTGGACACAAACTTCAACGTTGTGGCGGTGGGAAACCGCGTCGAGCAGCTTTTGGAGGACGCCGGCGTCAGCGTGATCCACGATAAGACGATCAACGACTACCCTTCCTATAACGGTTCCTACACCAGGATGCTCGATATCATCGAGCTCTACCTGGCGGAGTACCCCTCCATCAGCGTGGTACTTGATATTCACCGCGACGCCGTCATCTACGAGGACGGCAGCCGTTTCGCCGCAAGCACCGTCATAGACAACCGCAGCGCGGCGCAGGTGATGCTCGTGGTCGGCACGAACGAGGGCGGCCTCCCGCACGACGGCTGGGAACGCAACCTCTCCTTCGCGCTCGATATCCAGAGCGCCGCCGACGAGCTGTATCCGGGCCTGATGCGCCCGGTGAACCTGCGCAGCTCGCGCTTCAACCAGCACGTCTCGCCGGGCGCGCTGATTGTGGAGGTGGGGAGCTCCGGCAATACGCTCGGCGAGGCGTTTTACGGGCGGAATTATTCACCAAAGCACTGATCGAAACCCTGAATTGACGTGCGGAATCAGCTATTCTGCATGTTGCCTTAGACTAACTGCTTTGGTATAATATAGACATAAGTCAGAAACTCCGCCGTCCCGGCGTGTGCGCGCCGATGAAGCGCGCGGCAATGGCCGGACGGCGGGTACCTTTACGAAAATGGGGAGTGGCAATGGTTGAGCATATTTATGACGTGACGGGGATGACCTGCGCGGCGTGTTCGGCGCGCGTCAAGCGGACGATGGACAGGCTCGACGGCGTTTCGCACTGTGAAGTAAACCTCCTGACCGGGAAAATGACACTGGGCTACGACGAAAAGGCCCTGGACTTTACGGGCATCCAGGCCGCTATCGAAAAGGCCGGCTACGGCGTGCGCGAGCCGGAACTGGCGGACGAACGCTCTGTCGCCGCGGAGGAGGAAAAGGAACAAAAGCCGCGTTCCGGCGGCTTGTCGTGGCGGCGGTGTGCGCCACGCCAGTTTTTTTACCTCAATATCAGCCACATGATCCCGGCCATTACGCCGCCGGTGCCCGCGATCTTCCACACGTACCCAATCATCAATGCCTTATTACAGCTCGTGCTGGCGTCCATCGTACTCTGGTGTGGACGCGGGTTCTTCATCCGCGGCTACCGTTCGCTTTTCGAAAAAGCCCGAACATGGACACGCTCGTCGCCATCGGCGCGACGGCTGCCATGCTGGAGAGCGTTTACGCGGCCGTGATGATCGCGCTGGGGGACCATACGTACCTGCACCGGCTCTACTGTGAGTCGGCGGCGGTCGTCGTGACGCTTGTCATGGTCGGACGCTACCTTGAGGAGCGCGCCAAACGCCGCACGGGCGACGCTGCGCGCGCTGGAGGCGCTGCGCCCGAACATTGCGCATGTGGTGCGCGGCGGCGAAACGTTCGACGTGGACGCGTCGCGCCTGGCGGCGGGGGACGAGATCATCATCCGTCCCGGCGAGGCTGTCCCGGCGGACGCCGTGGTGCTCGAAGGACGCACGGGGATCGACGAATCCATGCTGACGGGCGAGAGTATGCCCGTCGAGAAGCGCGAGGGCAGCGAAATCATCGGCGGCAGCCAGAACCTCGACGGTTCCATTCGCGCGCGCGTCACCGCCGAGGCGGGGGAGAGCGTGCTCTCGCGTATCATTAAGCTTGTGGAGGACGCACAGAGCCGTCAGGCGCCGGTCGCGCGTCTTGCGGATAAGGTGGCGGGTATCTTTTGTGCCGGTCGTCATGTGCCTGGCTGCGCTGGCAGCCGTCATCTGGCAATCGCGGGGCAGAGCGCCGACTTCTGCATCAACGTGGCCATCGGCGTGCTAGTCGTCGCCTGCCCCTGCGCGCTGGGACTCGCGACGCCCGCCTCCGTTATGACGGGCACGGGACGCAGCGCGTCGCTCGGCGTGCTCTTTAAAAGCGGCGAGGCGCTCGAGCGCCTTTCCGGGATTCGCACCGTGGTATTTGACAAAACCGGTACGCTGACGCGCGGTAAACCCGCGCTCACGGACGTGGTGGCGTACGGCGTCGGGCGCGATGAGGCGTCTCTCCCGTGCGCCGCCGCCGAGACACGTTCCGAGCACCCTGTCGGCCGCGCGATCTGCGACGCGGCGAAGGACGCCGCTGTGCGCGAGGTCACGGCGTTTACGGCGCTGCCCGGGCGCGGCGTGGAGGCGAAGGTGGACGGCGCGGCGCTGCTCGCGGGCACGCGTTCGCTGATGGAGGAGCGGGGCGTCGATATCTCCGCCGCGGCGCAGGACGAAAAACGCCTTTACAGCGAAGGCAAGACCGTCGTGTACGCCGCGCGCGAGGGCACGCTTTTTTCGCGCTCTTTCGCGGCGGCGGACGAGCTGCGGCCGGAGAGCCGGATGCTCGTGGAGCGCCTTGCGGAGATGGGCATCCAGTCTTACATGCTCACAGGCGATAACCTCATGTCCGCGCGCGCGGCGGCGGAGAAGTGCGGCATCCCGGAGTCGCGCGTGATTGCGGGCGTCCTGCCGGGGAAAAAGGCCGAGACGGTCACCGCGCTGCGTCAGCAGCACCCCACCGCAATGGTGGGCGACGGCATCAACGACGCACCGGCGCTGACGGAGGCGGATATCGGCATTGCGGTGTCCGGCGAGGGACATGGCCGCGCGGCGGACATCGCCGTGGACGCGGCGGACGTCGTGCTTATGCGCGGCGAGCTGGGGCAGGTGTTCGACGCCGTGCAGCTCAGTCGCGCCTCGATGCGGAACATCCGGCAGAACCTTTTTTTGGGCGTTTGCGTACAACACGGTCTGTATTCCCGCGGCGGCGGGCGTGTTCTTCGCGTTCGGTGGCGGGTTGCTAAACCCCGTCTGGGCGGGCGCGGCGATGGCGCTCAGCTCGATCTGCGTGGTGTCGAACGCACTGCGCCTGCGTTGGTACCGGCCAAAGGCCATAGACGTGGCGAGACGGCAGTAAAAGATTTGCGACACCATTATTTCGTCACTTTTTTCGCCATACTCACATTTTCTAAAGATATTTTTGTAAAATGTCCTTGAAAGGAGGGTGAGGTATGGCAGATCAGAACTATTTGGTTGGCTATACGCTGCGATTAAATAGAAGGATTTATCAAAAGTTTTGCTATGTCGCGGGATACGAGTGCCGTTCTATAAGCCGGGAGCTCAGACAGTGTATCAAACGGCGCGTGGCCGCGTTTGAAGAAGAACACGGGGAAATTGAGCTTCCACAGTCGTACGGAGAGACAGACGCATAAAACGGTTATTTCGGGGAGCGTGAAAAGCGATGAAGTTTGCGTTTATCCTCCTGAGCGGGTTTGATGCCCGGGCGGACCGCGCGGCGATCCACGGGGACGCGGCGCAGATTGCCGGCGTGTCGAGCGTGGCGGAGGCGTGCCGCGCGGCGCGGGACTTGTGCGCGTCGGGCGTCGGCTGTATCGAGCTGTGCGGTGCGTTCGGAGAAGCGGGCGCGCGGGAGGTCGTCGCGGCGACGGAAGGCCGCGTGCCGGTAGGGTATGTAGTCCATCTGCCGGGGCAGGACGGCCTTTACGCGAAAGCGTTCGGACCCCAGGAAGGCTGAAAGCAAAGCCGGGACGGTATGCGCCGTCCCGGCTTTTTTCGCAGGCACTTGATTCCCTGGCCCCGTGCGTTTATAATAGGAGCAATGGAAGGAAAAAGAGGTGGCCGCCATGCAGTTACAGTTCCCCTATGGAAAACGTTTTCTCCCGCTCGACGTCCCGGACGACCGTTTGCAGGGCGTGCTGACGTCCGGCCTGCACGGGTATGTCCCCGTGGCGGATCAATACGAACTGGTGGAGCGCGCGCTTGCGGAGCCTATCGGCACGCCGCCGCTTTGCGAGCTGGCACGCGGCAAACGGCGTATCGTGCTGCTTGCGAGCGACCACACGCGCCCTGTCCCGAGCCGGGCGATCATCCCGCCGATGCTGCGCGAGCTGCGTCGCGGCAGCCCGGACGCGGACATCACAATCCTCATTGCGACCGGTTGCCACCGGGGACGACGCGGGAGGAACTGCGCGCCAAGTTTGGCGAGGAGGTTATGGCGCGGAGAAGATCGTCGTGCACGACTGCGACGAGGCGGACTTTATAGAGGTTGGCACGCTGCCCAGCGGCGGGTATGTAGCTTAAACCGCCTTGTCATGGAGGCGGACCTCGTCGTGGCGGAGGGATTCATCGAGCCGCACTTTTTCGCGGGGTACTCCGGCGCGCGCAAGAGCGTCCTGCCGGGCGTGGCCAGCCGCCGGACGGTGCTTGCCAATCACTGTTCTGCCTTTATCGCATCGCCCGCCGCGCGCACGGGGGTTTTGAGGGTAATCCCATCCACCGCGACATGGTGTGGGCCGCGCGCCGGGCGCGGCTGGCGTTTATCGTAAACGCCGTCATCAACGCGCGCAAGGAGGCCATTTACGCCGTCGCGGGGGATATGGAGGCGGCGCACGCGGCGGGTGCGCGTTCCTCTCCGGCTTGTGCCGGGTGGCGGCGAAGCCCGCGGACATCGTGATTACCACAAACGGCGGGTACCCGCTCGACCAGAACATTTACCAGGCCGTCAAGGGCATGACGGCGGCGGAGGCGACGGTGCGCGCGAGGGCGGCGTAATCGTCATGCTGGCGCGCTCGGAGGACGGCCACGGCGGCGAGGGGTTTATCACCAGATGGCGGACGAGCCGGACGTGGAAAAGACGCTCGCGCGGTTTTGCGCCGGGGACGGGACGGACGGCGCCCGACCAGTGGCAGACGCAGATTTTCATTCGCGTACTGCAAAAGGCGTCCGTTATTTACGTATCGGACGCGCCGGACGGATGGTCCGCGCGCTGCATATGACGCCCGCGCACGGTCCCGAGGAGGCGCTGCGGCTGGCCGAGGCGCGGCTTGGGAACCCGCGCGACGGTCACGGCGATCCCGGACGGCGTATCGGTGATCGTGGACGCGTGACGGTCAGGCGGGAATGAAGTAATAAAAGCGGGAAGTACCGGTATTCTGCCGGTTTCCCCGCTTTTTGCATGGATCGCCGCGCGGCGCAGACTGGGCATAGGAGGGCGCATGGCATAATCCGTTACGCGGCAAAGTCGAGAAACGGCGCGGGGTCGATGAGCTTGTCGCCGGTATAAATCTGGAAGTGCAGATGCGGGCCGGAGGCCTCGCCCGTCTGGCCGGACATGGCGATTGTGTCGCCCTTTTGCACCTTGTCGCCGGTTTCCACCAGGATTTCGTCCAGATGCGCATAGAGCGTCGTGAAGCCGTCCGTATGTTCCACCTTAATATAGTACCCGTTGATGTCGCCCCAGCCGGCAAACACCACTTTCCCGTCTGAAAAACAGCCGACCGCCGTGCGCATGGGGACAGCAATATCCACCCCATAGTGGAATTTATACTCACCGTCTATGGGGTGGTCGCGGTAGCCGAAGTCGGAGGTCAGGGCGCCATGGACGGGCGTGACGTAATCAAAAGGGATGGAGACCGCCTCCTGGCACACGACGTCTGAATGGGCAGGTCCGCGTCCTCGTCCGGCAGCTGGTAGGGTTCGGCGACGACCGGCACGGCCGCGCTCTCGTCCGGTTCGGCGTCCACGGGCGTGTCCGTATCCGCGGGGACGCCGGACGAGATGTCCGGCGACTCCGGTACGGTGGAGTAGCCCGGCAGCTCGCCCGGGTCGATTTGGATTTCGCTGCGCATGGTGACCGGGATCGTGAGCTCCTCCGACATGTCGAGGCTGGCGCTGACGCTGGGTTCCGCCGCGTCCTGCGGCGCGGCGGAGGTCTCGTCAATGTCGCCCGATACCTCGCGTTCCTCGCCCGCGAGGCCGAACACCTTCAAAACGCCGTCGCTCCACAGCCTCGTAAAGACCTCCTGCGAGCTTGCGGACTCCCCAAACGTCTCGAGCACGTCGCGGAAGGTCAGCCCGGAATCCAGGCCGACGACGAGCGCCTCCCGGTAGCCGTCCGGCAGCACATTCTTGCAGACGGCCGCCACCGTAAAATGAAAACACAGAATAAGAGCCGGAACATCCGGCTGCCAAAAGCAGGCTGCGCCGTCCGTTCCGCTGTTCTGTGCCCGTAAACCTGCGCCATAACGATTCCCCCTTGCAAAATGCCTGTTAGATTCTATGATCCGGCGGCCCTGAAATAGTACGAAAAAGACGGGCCGCCTGAAAGGTTGCTTTTATAGTTTGATATGATATAATAGGTGGGCGAACTGCCTGCCGTTTGGAAAAAAGACGGCGTTTTGCAGTCAGCATGTATTTTTGGAGATGCGTTTATGAAAATCATTATTGTCGGAGACGGGAAACTAGGCTCAACTTTGACGGAGCAGCTTTCCTCCGAAGGGCACGACGTGACGGTGATCGACCATCAGGGCTCGGTGCTCAACAATTCTGTGAATATGCACGATGTCATCGGCATCCAGGGCAACGGCGCGAGCTATGACGTCCAGATGGAAGCCGGCGTACCGCGCTCCGACCTTGTCATAGCGGCCACGTCCTCCGACGAGCTCAATATCCTGTGCTGCATCATGGCGAAGAAGCTCGGCGCGAAAAATACCATTGCGCGCGTGCGCAACCCTGAGTACTCGCGGCAGCTTCATATGATGCGCGAGGAACTGGGCCTTTCCATGGTCGTGAACCCCGAGCGCGAGGCCGCGCGGAGATCGCCCGAAACCTCCGCTTCCCTTCCGCGCTCCATATCGACCTTTTTGCGCGCGGCCGCGTGGAGCTGGTGGAACTCCGTATCAATAAGGATAGCCCCATCGCGGACAAAACTTTGTCACAGATTGGCAGCCTTTACAAAGAAAAAATTTCTCGTCTGCGCGGTCAACCGCGGAAACGAGGTGTATATCCCGACCGGCAACTTTGTGCTGCACGAGGGCGACCGAATCCATGTCACGGCGCCAGCGGCGGACATTACCTCCCTTTTCACCTCCCTGGGCATTGTACACCACAAGGTACGCAAGGTGATGATTGTGGGCGGCGGCCGTATTACGGTGTATCTGACGCGGCAGCTCATGGAAATGGGCGTGGACGTGACGATTATCGAAAAGGACGCCGCGCGCTGCCGCGTGCTGTGCGAGTACCTGCCGAAGGCGACCATTATCAACGGCGACGGCACGGACCGGGAGCTTCTGGGCGAGGAGTCCATCGAGGACATGGACGCCTTTGTCGCCCTGACGGGGCTTGACGAGCAGAACATTATCGTATCCATGTACGCTGCCTCCTGCGGCGTGCGGAAGGTGCTGACGAAGATCGACCACATCCTCTTCCCGGAAATCTTTGCGAACGCGGGCATTGAGAGCGTTGTCTCCCCGATCCGTTCGACCGCGAGCCAGATTATCCGCTTTGTGCGCGCCATGCAAAACTCGCTGAGCAGCAGCAATATCGAAACGCTGCACAAATTGGTCAGTAACCGCGTCGAGGCGCTGGAGTTTTTGGTGAAGCAGAAGGCGCCGTATGTAGACGTGCCGCTGCGGAAGCTGGAAACGAAGGACAATACGCTGATCGCATGTATCCTCCGCGGCGGCATGACGATCATCCCGGGTGGCGGCGACGTGATTAAGCTGGACGACCGCGTAATCGTTGTTGCAATGAACGGCAATATACGGGATTTGAGGGATATACTGAAATGAATTACGCAATGATCGCCTATATCATGGGTATCATTATGAACGCCGAGGCGGCGCTCATGCTGCTGCCGCTGGCCGTCTCGCTGCTTTACCGGGACGGCAGCGCGTTCCGTTCCTGATCCCGATCGCGCTGCTCCTGCTGGTCGGCGTGCTTCTCATCCGGCGTAAGCCGGAGAATATGGTCATTTTCGCGCGGGAGGGGTTCGTTGTCGTCGCCGGCGCGTGGATTGTGGTGTCGCTCTTCGGCGCGCTGCCCTTTGTCATCGAGGGCTCCATTCCCAATTATATCGACGCGCTGTTTGAAACGGTGTCCGGCTTTACAACGACGGGAGCCAGTATCCTGATGGATATTGAGTCCCTGCCGCGAAGCCTGCTTTTCTGGCGCAGCTTTACGCACTGGGTCGGCGGTATGGGCGTATTGGTGTTCATTATGGCGATTGTGCCGCTTGCGGGCGGACGATCCGTTTACCTGATGCGCGCGGAAACGCCGGGGCCGTCGGTTGGGAAGCTGGCGCCCAAGATGCGCTCTACAGCCATGATTCTCTATGGCATTTACATCAGCCTGACCGTTTTGGAGGTCATCCTGCTCAAATGCGGCGGGATGCCGCTTTTCGACTGCCTCATCAACTCTTTCGGCAGTGTGGGCACGGGCGGCTTCGCCATCTGGACGGAGTCCATCGCCCATTATGACAACGTTTATTTTGATGTCGTTATCACGGTGTTTATGATCCTGTGCGGCATTAACTTCAACCTTTTCTACCTGATGCTGACCGGGCATGTTTTGCAGGCGCTCAAAAGCGAGGAATTGCGCTGCTACCTTTGGCATCATCCTCGTCGCGACCGCTGTGATTACATTTACGATATCCTGGCGATGTACGGCACCGTGGCGCACGCGCTGCGGTACGCGGTGTTCCAGGTCGCGTCCATTATCACGACGACCGGCTTTGCCACGGCGGACTTTAACCTCTGGCCGCCGCTTTCCCGCACAATCTTGGTTGTTTTGATGATCCTGGGCGCGTCGGCAGGATCGACCGGCGGCGGCCTCAAGACCGCGCGCCTGATCCTCCTTTTAAAGTCCATCGCGCGGGACATCCGCAGGGCGCTGCACCCGCGTTCCTTTAACGTGATCCAGTACGAGGGCAAGCCCGTGGAGGAATCGGTCGTCAGCGGCGTCGGCTCGTATTTCGCGCTTTACATGGTGATCGCCGTGGCGTCCATTCTGTTGATTTCCGTCAATGAGTACGACTTTACAACGACCGTAACGGCGGTGCTCGCCTGTTTCAACAATATCGGCCCGGGTCTTGAACTCGTGGGACCGATGGGCGGCTACGCGCCGTTTAACGCGTTTTCAAAGATTATCCTGACCCTTGACATGCTCATGGGCAGGCTTGAGATTATTCCGCTGATTATGCTTGCCTCGCCCGCGGTGTGGCGGCGCGGAAAAGCAAAAAGGAAGTCATGATAAAAAGGATCACGCCACCTGATCACGAATCCAAAGGCCGGGGAGACAGGCCCGCGCGTCTTTGGCTCGTTTATTGAGCACTTGGGCGAGGGGATTATCCAGTCCGGCGGCTTCCGTGAACGATTCCCGCCGCGACAAGCTGGACAAGAACGCCGCCGTATGTATCATACGGCGGCGTTTTCACCATTTAAATTTTGGCGACGGGCAAACCGCTTGTCAAAAAGGCGTTCAGCAAAGGCTCGCCAGCGCGTCGGAGCTTCGGCGGCGCAGTACGCGCGCGGGTCGTTCAACGCGCGCCATTCTGAACCAGGCATCTTTTCAGCTCAGGTTTCCTATAAGCGGGGACTAAGGCGCAGCGTATGCGGGGGCGCATGATACGCCGAAAGGAATGGAAAACGCGCAACGTTTAAAATGTTTTTAGAGCTAGCTCAGTTGATCCTCTTCAGAAAAAAGTATTCTTCGTACCCGTCGTCGGTATTTTCGTAATGCCCAACGATTTCATACCCCAAAGCTTCATAGAACGCTTTTCCCCTGCCAGCTGAAGGTATCAAGACGGATTGTATTCCACACCCATTACTTTGGCCCGTCTCTCCATTTCTCTGATAAGCAGCTTCCCATACCCTTTTCTTCTGTAATGCTCGTCAACAAACACCGTGGAAACGTATAAAATCCGAAATGCGGTACTTTGCGCGTCTAATCCCGCCACGATTTTCCCGTCCTCTTCGATCCCTATTTGTATATGGCCATCCATTTTATAGGTGATATACGTTTCGTCATAGGCGCTGAGCTGGTCTTCCAGCTTTTCAACTTGTTCCTCTAATAAATCGAGAATTTTCATATTCGTAACACTTCCTCAATAGTTTGCCGTATCAACATACGGGCATCTTTCCTTCCTTAAAATACATCTCTTTGCTCAGCGCGTAGTGGAGCCGCCATTTGCCGACGGGCGTCACCCCGACCTCTCGCCGCACTGCGTCGCGGCGCACGAGCATGAAGCCGTTTTTCTGCCACATGCGTTCGCTGCGGACATTGAAATCGTCACAGAGGCAGTGCAGTACGTCCACATGCTCCTGCCGGAATGCGAAATCGACGAGCATTCGAATAAAAATAGAGCCTATTCCGCGGTTCCAGTACGCCTTTCGCCGATCGACATGTCGATGCGGCGCACGTCAGTTCCTGCCGGGTACATGGAAAGCACGTCCGGCAGATTCATTTTTTGCAGCCAGCATTCACCGACCGGGACGCCGTTTGCTTCGACGAGGAAACAGAGCGCGTTCTGCGAAACGCCGCCGTAGATGTCCCGGACGGCGGCTTCGCCGTAACGCAGCCCCGCCACGCCTTCCGTATAATAGGTAACGTCCGGGTCGGCGCACCACTTGCAGAGATAGGGCAGATGCGCATCGCAGAACGGGCGCAGCACGACCCGCCACGTCTCGTTGCCGCCGCGCAGCGTGACCGTGTGGGTTTTGATGACACTCATAGAACCACGCTCCATACGTCTTACTTAAGACCATGATAAAGGCCGCCGGTCAAAAGAAAAGGGCAAGAACGGTTCTAATCATTCTTGCCCCCGAAAGCCGTACGGTGCGAACCCGGATCGCACGCGTGTATTCGTTTCAATGCTCGTTGCGGTACAATAGACGCGCTTTGTATAGCCGTCTAACGTAGGTCCTATTTCAACGCGGTTTTCTCCTGCCTTTGGCGAAAATGGAGAAGCCGGCCCTCCTTCCCTCGACGGTACCGGCACGGAACAGCGCGAACTTTGCGCACGCCGGTCCGATCAGCTCATAAAGTACACTCGAGGAGAGAATAATGGTCACAAGCAGTCCGCCGATATGCGGCGGCAGGATGCGTTCGCCGAGGTACGCCAGACCGATCGCGACGCCCGCCTGCGGCACAAGCGCCGCTCCCAGATAACGCCGCGTTTCCCGGTCTGCGTGCGTCGCCATGCAGCCGAGGGTCGCGCCCGCGTACTTCCCGAGGATGCGGATGACGAAGTACCCGACGCCCGCGAGCCCGAACGCGGAGAGCGTGTGGACGTCCAGCTTCATGCCGGAGGTGATAAAAGAAAATGGACATGATAGGCGGCGTGAAGTTGTTGAGCTGGTGATAAAGTTCCCGGTCGTCGGTTTTATTGATGTAGACCGCGCCGAAGACCATGCAGGAGAGCAGCGGTGAAATGTCAAAGAGCGCGCAGAGCCCGGAGAGCCCCAGCAGCATCGCAATGACGAGGATAAGGCGGTTATCGTTGCTGCGTCCCGGGCGCAGGAGCTTTGCCAGCACGAACGCCAGCGCCGCACCGAGCACAATCGCCGCGAGGTTATAAAGCAGCGGCAGTACGATGGACATAGCCGTGAAAACGCCGGTGTCCGCCGCGTTCACGACGGCGGCCGCGATGCTGAACACCAAAAGGCACACAACGTCGTCCAGCGCGACGACCTGCAAAAGGGTGTTGACGAACGCGCCGCGCGCATGGTACTGGTTGATGGTCATGACCGTACTGGCCGGCGCGGTGGCCGTGGCGATTGCGCCGAGCAGGAGCGAAAGTTTCCAGTCGAAGTGGAAGAGGAAGACCATCGCGGCCGTTACCAGGACGCCCGCCAACAGCGCCTCCATCACCGTGATGACAACAACGCGCATTCCGGTCGCGCGTAGGACCTCCCGCTTGAAGAACTTTCCAACGCCGAACGCGATAAAGGCGAGAGCGATGTCCGCGACAAAGTTCATGGCGTCCGCGATCTCCGCCGGGATGACGTTTAGCAAATGCGGGCCAATAAGGATCCCCGCGATGATATAGCCGCTGACGTTCGGCAGATGCAGAAGCTTCGTTAGGCGCGTGACAAGGAAGCCCGCGCACAGAATGACGGCGAGCGCAAGCAGTATGCCGGCCTCATGGCCGATGTTTTCAAAAATGTGGATCAAAACGCCTCTCCCTTTCCGGTTATCCCTTGTTTTTCTGTCAGTCTATGATATGCTAAAAGATACATAAAGTAAAATGATACTTATTTAAGCCATCATAAATTTTATCAATACTTGGAGGTGCGGGATGCTGGATGGGAAGCTGGACACGCTGCTGGCCGTGCATGAGTGGGGGGAGTTTTACGCGTGCTGCGGAGCGTCTGTCACTGACGCAGCCTGCGGTCAGTCATCAGATCGGCCAGATTGAGGAAGAACTCGGGATTAAGATCTTTCATCGCCGGAAAGGAGAGCTAAAACTCACGCCGGAGGGGGAAATTGCGATCAATATGCGCGGCGCATCAAAGCGCTATATCAGCGTATGCAGCAGAAGATCGCGGAGGAAAAGGAAAAGCTGATGAAGCTGACGGTGGGTATTACCCACACGGCGGAGAGTGGATTAATCGCTGAGGTTCTGGCAAAATACTGCAATACGAATACCGGTGTCAGCATAACGATCATCACAGAGTCCATAAATAATCTTTATGATATGCCTCGTCAATTTCGAGCTGGATCTGGCGATTGTGGAGGGCCGTGTAAACGACCCCTCCGTCAATTCCCTGCTGCTGGACACAGACTATCTCGTGTGCGTCGTCGCGCCGGAGCATCCGCTGGCGAAGAAAAGCATGGTTACGATCAACGACGTCAAGCGGGAAAAAATGATCCTGCGTCTGCCGAGCTCCGGCACAAGAAACCTATTCCTTGCGAACCTTGAGAGCATTAACATGTCGATCCGTGACTTCAACGTGGTACTAGAGGTCGATAACATTGCGACGATCAAAGACCTGATCCGTCGGGACTTCGGCGTCTCCATCTTGGCACGCAGCGCGTGTCTGGACGAGCTGCGCAAAGGAAAGCTGGCTGCGCTGCCGATCGAGAATCTCAGCATGATCCGCGAGACGAACATTCTCTACCACAAGGACTTTAACCATCCCGACGTGTTGGAGGCAATCACCCGCATTTATCATGACCCCGTGCGGTCTTATAAATAGTGCGCCATATTAGGCGGGTGCAGGGACGTCTGGTGGATCGTCAGGGGTGTCGCCCGCGTGCCGTTACCCGCGCTTTGACGCGCGCCGGGCGGGGCGTTACCGTGCGTATTCTCGCCGCGCATTGATGCGTTGAACGGGGAATGACCATTACCGGCGCGTGAGCGCCGATGCACTGTAACACACCGGCGTGAGTGCGCTGATGTACTGAACCACACCGGATGGGGGTTGTTACCGGAGCGTACGCACGCGCACTATAACGCGCCGAACGAGGAGACTGCCACAGCCGTACTGTTAACGTATGCGCTTAATGTGCTGCTGGAAGTGCGCGCGGCAACCGTTTTATCCGCCGCCGTAACGCGGGACGCGGCGTTGTCGCTCCGCTGGCGAGCGCGACAAACGTGCGGCGCATTTTGCGCATACCGCCCGGCGCGTACCCGTACACTGCAACAGTAAAAGGCCCGGAAGGTTTTGCCTTCCGGGCCTTTTGATTGACAGGAAACCAGCGGCTGCTGGCGGAGGTTCCCTGCAAAAAAGCTTTCGCTACAGGTATCGAGCGAATGAATAGCTTTCAATTTGTGTAAAAATGGTCATTGCGCATTGATGAGCTGTAGGGCAGGGTTACAGGAAAATATATGACAATGCCTCTTGAAATGCTTACCGTTAATAGATTCTTATGACCGACTTAGGCCACCGGCTTTGCCGATGGTTCAGGCTTTGCGTCTTTCTACTTTGCCGTGGGACCGACGGCATCTGCCGGATCGCCGGGTGTCGAAGTTTTGCCAGCGTCCGTCTGTTCGCTTGATTCGGCGGGCGTTTCCGCGCCGTCCTCGCGCACGGACGCTACCTCGGACGGCGTTTCCAGCATCCCCTTCTCCGCAGAGGATGCTGCGTTGCCAAGCGTTTCGGGCTGCGTCTCGCCCGACGCGGGCTGCACCCCGTCCGACGCAAGCCGCGTTCCGTCCGCCGCGCTGCACGGCAAATAAAAGGAGTATAAAGCAGAGCGCCTGCACAATGTTTGCCACGATGGAGAGTACGGACGTGAACTGTGCGGTTCTTACAAAGAGCATAAGCCACAACGCGGGCGTGCCGATGTCCAGCATGATGGCGGAGAAGATGGAAAGCGCGGAGCAGAGCTGGCTAGTACCGACCAAAGCCGCGCAGAGCCAGCCAATCGCGCGCAGCTCGTTTGCATGCCCGGCGTGCGCTAACAGCGCGTAGCCCACGATGGAACAGCAGGCACTGGCTGCCATGACGCAGAGCGAGAGAAGCATGGCGTCCGCCTGAAGGCGCGGGGAGAGCAGGTTGCCGAGCGCGACGGCGGCCTGTGCGCCTGTCAGGACGAAAACGCGGAGCGCAGACGTCCGCGCGTGAAAAAGGCCGCGCAGAGCAGGCAGATGCCGGTGCAGAGCGTGAAAAGCACCAGCCCGCGACGCTGCTGCCTTGTATAAAGGCCGTGGCGCTCACCTCGGAAAACCGTTCGATGAGCGCGACAAGCGCGCGTTTTGCCACGATATAAACGCCGTTTAACGCATAAAGGACAGCCAAAATGACACAGAGCGGGCGTAAAAACGTTTGGATTCCATCGTATCCTCCTTAGAAAAAGCATCCTGCCGGAATCGACAGGATGCTGCATGACAGTCAGTCCAGATAAGGCGTTACGGCGTCCGCGACCAGACGCGCGGCAATGGCGGCGCCTTCCTGATTCAAATGAATCTTATCCGGCGCGATCAGGTTTTCTATGTTGTCGCGCAGGGGCGTGTAAAAAGGTCGTTTACGGCGACGCCCTCGCGTTCAGCCACACGGCGGAACACCTCGTTGAAGCGCTCAACCTCGGAGAGCGGGCCCGCAAGCCAAGGTGTGGTCAGCGCGGCCACGATCTTGACGTCCGGGGAAATGAGCTGGCGCAGGACCTTAATAATGCGGCCCATATCGCGCTCGTATTCTTCAATGGGCGTGTAGGAGGAACCTCCTGATAGTTGTCGCCGATGTCCCAGAAGCCGTTGTTCCAGTGCACGATATCGGCGTCGGGGAGCTGCGGCAGCCAGAAGCGCAGGGAATTGAGCGTATAATCCGACCAGCGGCCGTTTTCAGCGGGACCGTAGACGTTTGCGCGGCCCTTTAAGAGCTCCTTCACCTTCGGCTGGTACAGCATACGGATGGAATCGCCAAGCAGTAAAACGTTTTTCATGAGGGACACACCACCTATTTTTGTATTACATCCCGCGCGGCGGCAACAAGCTGCGCGCCGACGGCGTCAATGTCCTCCGCGATGTTGCAGCCGGCGGCGGCCCGATGGCCCCTCCGCCAAATTTCTCGCAGATCTCAGCGGCGTTGATATGTGCGCAGGTACGGACGGAGACTTTGCAGCCGTCGTCCTGCTCTGTGACGGTGATGCCGATCTCAACGCCCTCAATATTGCGGGGGATCGCGGCGATACCGTCCAAATCGTCTATTGAAATGTGCATGGACTCGATCATGTCGCGGTCAATTTTGACCAGCGCGATGCGGCCAGACTCAAAAAACTGCATGTTGGCCTGCACGGCGCCCTCCAGCTTGATGCGGCTGGGAGATTTGATGATAAAAAGCTCCAGATTCAGCCCGGCGATGTCCGCGCCCGCAGCGGCGCAGCGCGCGGCCGCGGTAAACGTGTCTGCCGAGACGCTTGAGAACTTGAAGCAGCCGGTATCGGTCGAGATCGCCGTATAGACGGCGTCCGCGATGTTTTCGTCGAGCGGGACTTCCAGCAGGTCGATGATATGCAGGATCATTTCGCCCTTTTTAAAGGCGTCGCGGCCGCGTGGGGATCGCACCAGAGCGCGCGCGAAAAAACGCGCGGGAGCTATTGTGATGGTCGATCGACAAATCAATGCGGTTGCCGTAGGGCTTTGCGTCCGCGGGGAAGAGAGTGAGATCGGCAATATCGACGGAGAGCACCGTTTCCGGCGCAAACGTCTCCCCTGGCCTCGGACGCTGACGTACACCGCTTGACGTGACTTCAGCTCGAACACGACGATGTTGTCGCGCACGACGCGGACCTTGCTGTTGCGCACGATCTTGCCGTCGGTGACGTAGCCGCCGCAGACGGTGCCGACCTTGGAGACCTTGAAGGTCTGGCGGATCTCGACGTGGCCGATGATCTGCTCCTGGAACTTCGGGGCAAGCATGCCCTTCATGGCCGCCTCGATCTCGTTGATGCAGTCGTAGATGACGCGGTACATGCGGATCTCCACATTGCTGCGGGCGGCGTTGTCGCGCGCGGCCGCGTCCGGGCGGACGTTGAAGCCGACGATGATCGCATTCGACGTGGCGGCGAGCATGACGTCGGACTCGTTGATGGCGCCGACGCCTGAGTGGATGACCTGCACGCGCACTTCGTCGTTCGAGAGCTTCTCGAGCGAGGACTTGACAGCCTCGGCGCTGCCCTGCACGTCGGCCTTGACGATGATGTTGAAGTCCTTCATCTCGCCCTGCTGGATGCGGGAGAACAGGTCGTCGAGCGAGACCTTCTTGCTGCCGGCGTTGGCGGCGTCCTTCTTCTGCTGCTTGCGCTCCTCGACGAGCTCACGCGCCATGCGCTCGTCGGCGACGGCGTTGAACTTGTCGCCCGCGCTCGGCACCTCGGACATGCCGGCGATCTCGACTGGGATGGACGGGCCGGCCTTCGTCACGCGCTGACCCTTATCGTTGGTCATCGTGCGCACACGGCCGACGGCTGTGCCGGCGATGATGATGTCACCCTGATGGAGCGTGCCGTTTTGCACGAGCACGGTCATGATCGGGCCGCGACCCTTGTCCATGCGGGCCTCGATGACCGTGCCGCGGGCGGCACGGTTGGGGTTGGCCTTGAGCTCCAGAATTTCGGCGAGCAGGACCAGGTTTTCGAGCAGTTTGTCCACGCCCTCGCCGGTCTTGGCCGAAATCGGGCAGACGATCGTCTCGCCGCCCCACTCTTCGGGCACGAGACCATACTCCGTGAGCTGCTGCTTGATGCGGTCGGGGTTCGCGCCGTGGACATCCATCTTGTTGATGGCCACGACCAGCGGGATGCCGGCGGCCTTCGCGTGGTTGATCGACTCGATCGTCTGCGGCATGATGCCATCATCGGCCGCGACGACGAGGATGGCGATATCCGTGACCATGGCGCCGCGGGCACGCATGGACGTGAACGCCTCATGGCCCGGGGTATCGAGGAAGGTGACAGGCTTGCCGTTGACCATGACGCGGTAAGCGCCGATGTGCTGCGTGATGCCGCCGGCCTCACCGGCCGCGACGTTCGTGCGGCGGATGCGGTCGAGCAGGCTGGTCTTGCCGTGGTCGACGTGGCCCATGACCACCACGACCGGGGCGCGCGGGACGAGTTCGTCCTCGCTGTCCTCGCGGTCGTCGATCAGGCGCTCTTCGACCGTCACGATGACCTCGTGCTCGACCTTGCAGCCGAGCTCCATGGCCACGAGCGCGGCGGTATCGTAATCAATGGTATCGGACAGCGACGCCATGACGCCCATCTTCACGAGACGGCGCACGACCTCGGCACCGGTCTTCTTCATGCGGGAGGCGAGCTCGCCGACGGAGATCGTGTCCGGGATCTGGACCTTGAGCTGCTGCTTTTTTGCGATCTCCAGCTGCAGCTTCTGCATCTTGTCGCGCTCCTCCTGGCGGCGCTTGGCACCGGCGGCAGGATTCTGCGGACGCTGACGGTTGCGGTTCTGGATCTTCTGCTTGCCGCCGCGCTTATTCTGCGCGCGCTCTGGCACGAGATCGTCCAGACGCTGGTCGTACTTGGACAGATTCGTCGTCGCGCCGCGGGTATCGACGACGCGGCGCTCGGCCACCTGACGCGGCTGGTGCGGCTTGTCGTCCTTCTTCGGCTTGTGCTGCTGCTGCGGCTGGGCAGCCTGCTGCGGCTGCTTTGCGGGTGCGGCTTCGCCTTTGGGCGCAGCGCCCTGCGCGGCCGGGGCTGCCTGCGGCTTGGCCTTCGGCTGGTCCGGCACTTTGTAGAGCTCCTCCAGGCTGGCCGCCTGATGGCGCTGCGTGAGATACTCAAAGATGTCGTTGAGCTCGTCGTCCTCCAGCACCTGCATATGATTTTTCGGAGTGGTGGCATAATCCGTCAGGATCTGCGTGATCTCCTTCGAGGTCATGCCGAAATCCTTCGCCACCTCATGCACTCTGTATTTAATCAATCCGCTCATACTCGTTTCCTCCTCTTGCCGTTGCGCCCGCCGCCTGTCGGCGCCGTGCCCGTGTCTGTTCTCGTCTGTGCGGCAAGCTCTGCCGCCGTGTTGCTGTATTGCTCCGGATCTGCCTGCGCCAGCGCAGACACAAAGGCCTTCGCCAGGCCCGGATCGGTGACTGCCGCGATGGCGCAGCCGGTCTTGCCGAGCCGGTCGGACAGCGCCTGCTTCGTGTACGGCAGGCGCAGCAGCGGCGCCTGCGCCGCATGGGCAAAGCCCTCGGCGCGCTTGCGCGCATTGTCCGATGCGTCCTGCGCCAGCAGCAGTAGGCACGCCTTGCCGGCACGCGCCGCCGCTCCGGCGTCATGCTCCCCGAGCGCGATGCGCCCGGCCTTGCGCATGAGGCCGAGATAGTTGGCTGCTTTATCCGTCGCCGAGCACCTCCAGTTCCGCTGCGAGCTGCTCATAGATCTCCGCCGGAATGGGCACGTCGAACGCGCGCTCGAGCGCGCGGTTCTTCTGCGCCTTTTTCAGGCACGCGGCCTTCGAGCACAGATACGCGCCGCGGCCCGCCGCCTTGCCGCGCGCATCGAGCGAGATGGCCCCGTCGGGCGCGCGCACCACCCGGATCAGCTCCGGTTTGGGCTTCTTTTCACGGCAGCCGACACACTGCCGCTGGGGAATGGACTTGGGCATGGGTGACTGCCTCCTTTCGGTTTATGCCTCGCTCTCCGGCTTGATGTCGATCTTATAGCCGGTGAGCTTCGCGGCCAGGCGGGCATTCTGCCCCTCCTTGCCGATGGCGAGCGAGAGCTGGTGCGCCGTCGTGATCTCTTTATAGGCGGTCAGCAAAGCCTGAGAGATTTTCTCAAGCATATAATCCTTTGGGATGCCCTTTTCCTTTTCCAAAAGTTCCAGCGCGTTGAATATTTCCTTGCTCATATGAAGTGCCACCTTCTAAAAAATCATTGTAAGTCCGCGGGTTCCCCGTGTAAACGAGCCTGACGGTTGCTATATCCGCCGGTTCAAATGTCTGCTCTTTGCCGCTTTCAATGGTGACGCGGCCGTTTTCAAAGCCGCTTAAAACGCCGGGTGATGCCGTGCGCCGTCCACCGCGCGGTAAAGGCGAACCTCGACCTGATGCCCCATGAATTTCTCATAATGCTCCGGCAGGCTGAGCGTGCGCTCCAGCCCCGCGGAGGAGACGTAAAACGTGTAGGCCTGGGAAATGGGGTCGTGGCGGTCGAGCAGGGGGGTCCAGCGCCGGCTGACCTTTTCGCAGTCGTCGATCCCGATTCCATCTTCAGAATCGATATACACCGTCAACTCGTAAAGGCTCCCGACTTTCTCAAAAAGACAACGTCCCAGAGCGTGTAGCCAAGCTCCCGGACGACCGGTTCCGCGAAGCCCTGATGGGGCCGGCAATATTTTTGACAGACTTCTCGGCACTCAAGATTGCGAACCCCTTAATCAACAATAAAAGTGGGAACTCCCACTCACATTCTACCAAGTGCAGTATAACACTACTTTGCTGTAAATGCAAGCTTTTTTTCGTAAAATCAGGCAGTTTCGTTCGCATATCCAGCCAAAAAAGTAAGGATAGGGGGCTGTGGGGTGGATATGATGAAATTTTGCACCCATTATACGGATTGTAATTTTAAAATCACACCGTCAGACCGCATATCCTGCCGCTCGGACGTGCGCTTGCAGCGTTGGATGCGTCCTTTTGTAGTGTATTCGGAAAATGGGAATATGATACCCATGTCTTTACATTGCCGTTCCCTTTTGTG
>VOFE01001453.1_pt1 | contig 54000 bp, 82 predicted proteins | sample 5384071 | NCBI WGS metagenome assembly VOFE01 (sample SAMN12384724, study PRJNA508395) | human gut metagenome | isolation source: healthy gut D | host: Homo sapiens
GAACACGCATTTCGCCAACCCGTCCGGCGTACACGACGAAAAACCATACCACCGTGCGCGCGATCTGGCGGTCATCGCGCAGGCCTGCATGAAGCGACGCGCTTCGCCTCGATCGTCTCCCCAGACCTCCTACGACATGCCCGCCACGCAGACGGAAAGCGGGCGCGGCAGGTCATCCCCTGGCGCACCATCGTCGGCAGTAATCGGCGATCCTCAACCCCGAAAAACGAAACCTCCTATTATCGCTATGCCACCGGCATCAAAACGGGCTAACACGCGCGCCGCCGGTTATTGCTTCGTCGGCTCGGCGACAAAGGGCGGCATCAATCCTGATTTCCGTGGTGCTCTACGACGGCGATACCCGCCGCTACGAGGACACCAAGCGCCTGTTTGAATACGGCTTCACGCAGATCGAATCCATCACGCCGGAATCGCTCTTACACGCCGAGGATCCGCGCGCGTGATCGACGTCACCGGCTTTGACACCAGCGACGCCCAGCACGGCGAATTGACGCTGGGTATCCGCGCCGTGGACGAAGACAAGGACATGACCATCGTCGGCCGGAAGGACAACATCGATTTCTCCGCGAAAACTTCGGTCAGGTCTCCTCGATTCGCTGACGCGCGAATTCCGCGCCCCGATCAACGTCGGCGACGTGATGGGCATCCTCAACGTTCTATTCCGAAAACAAGGGCGTCGCCGAATACGAGCTGGTCGCCACGCGTTCCATCGCCGCCCGCGCCGACGCGCCGCTGACGCTGGAGCAGATCGAGGCCTACACCGCGCAGGATGAAAGCCCGTGGCCGCGCTTCTCGTGGGATTTGCTTGTACCGCCGGGGCTGATTCTCCTCGCGCTGATCTGGCTGATTCGCTTCATCCGCCGTCACCGCAAAAAACGCATCAAAGCGCCGAAGATCAAACCGATTAAAAAGAAATATCTGCGGTAAACTTCTTCGTACGAAAAGAATCCCTGGCCCTCGCGGCCGGGATTCTTTTCGTTGGCGCTTTTATCGCGCCGGATAGATCAGCGCGTAGCCCTCGCTTTCCTCATAGTCAAAGCCTTCCAAATCCCAATTTGAGATTTCGTTTGCCCTCGCGAGGTAGATTTCGTCCGCTTCCGGCTGCATGTCTTCCGAAGCGTAGATCGTTTCGTATCGCGTGCCGCGCTCTGCCTCCGCCGTCCTGCATATCCGCGTCCGTCGCGTAGAGGAACATCATTTCCGCGCCGTCGCTCGGCTGAATATGCGGGTAGATGTTGCCGGTCACGTTGATCTTTCGCCCGTTTCGGCCTGAATTTCGCAGCGCGGGCGGCCATCCGCTCAAAGCCCGGAAAATACACGTTCGTGTTGGCCTGGTAGCCCCGCCGAACAACTGAACCGCCAGCCACGCGAAATTGACAGCCATCAGCGCACCCATCGCCGCCGCACACCCGAGGTTTTTGCGCTCAATCGTGCAAAGCCCTGCGGCCATCAGCACCGCGTCGAAGAGAATCAGCGCGGAATGGTCAAACAGCCCGGTTGTGCCGCTCGTATTCAGCATGCCGATGCTGCCGAACATCACCAGCGCCGCCAGCGTCACCGCGCGCACGTCGCCGCAACCATCAGCGCGCGCGCGCGGCCGCCTTCTCCCCCCCGCGCGGCAGCCATCCGTCCATCGCGCAAACAGCGCCAGCGCACCCAGCGCCATCAGCGGCAGGCTGAACACAAACAGCGCCAGCATGCCGTCCGGGGTATACATCGCCTGATGGATATTCTCGTGCCGAAGCACCTGAAATACGCCGCCGACCAGCACCGTCCAGAGCTTGTCGAGCACAGACAGATTTTCCGCCATATAGGTCTTTTTTCAAAGCCCTCGCCGCGGAATCCGAATCAGGCCGAAGAGCGTCATGCCCTCCGCGCCCGTCAGGTTGACAAACGCCGTCAGCATGGCGGGCACGCACAGCAGCAGGCCGGATCGCGCCGGCAATCGCCGCATGCCGCTTTGCCTGCCGAAAATCAGCGCGATGATCGCGCAGGCCAGAATCGACGCCGGGGCGATAAAGAAATACATATCCTGCGCGTAAGCCGTCAGCGCCAGCGCGATCATGCCCGGATAGAGCGCCGCCGGTTTGGTTATGCCGCGCGCAATCAGGCACAGCGCAATCGGCAGCAGATACAGCGCCGCGCACGAGCCGCAGGTCATCCGCGCCTCCAGCACGAAAAATCGGGCAGAACGGGCGACAATCGCCAGCATCCAGCGCGCCGCGCGTTTGCCGGAAAGCGCCTCGCCGCTCCGTAGGCCGCCGGCATCGCCAGCGCGAGCGGCAGCCGCACCGTCAGCTTGCTCAGGCCGAACAGACCGACGAACGGCGCGGTCACGGCCAGCAGCGGTCCGTTCGTCTCGCCCGCCCATTGTGAAAGCTGGGTCGTCAGCCCCTGTCCGAAGAGAAAGCCGCCCGTCTGCCAGAGCGCTTTTGGCCTGCACGCCGACAAGCGCCTCCTCCGCGCTGATTCCGGCGGGCAAACTCGTCAGCCTCACCAGCCGAACGAGTATACCTGCGGCAACCGCCGCCCAGCAGATTGCGCGGTGCGTCTTTCGCTCATCGCCCGCGCTCCGTCGCCCCGCGCTGAACGGCGGCAAAGAGAATCGCGACGGCAATCGCCAGAAATACCAAAGAATCCATCGTAAACATCGCTTTTTCCTCACTCCGCCCAGTATCTCGGATAGACCGCCGCAAAGTTGCCGAAATCGGTAATCAGATAATCCGCCTCGTCAAACAACGTCTTCTCGTTCTGTCGGACGATATACGCCGCGCATTCCGTCGGGTCTGGCGTAAAGTCGCTGAAATCCCGGAAGATATACCGTTCGGTGAAATACCAGCCGTTGGCTGCCCGTCGCATGCCGCGCAGCTCTTTCCTCCTCCGAACGCATGGCGTAGTCAATCTGATGCGCAAACATCACCTGCGCCGTCATGACCTTTTTCGCCGTCGTTGCGCGACATTGTGGTCAAAATATCGGTCACAGTCCCAATCCCATGCTTCGCGCAACGCCTCCTGCGCGCCGTAGAGGAACGTATTGGCCCTCCGTCTGATAATCCGCGTCGGTAAAATACACGCCGCACGCGCCGGCAAAACCGATTGCGATCATCACGACCATCGCGGCCAGCGCCGTGCGTAGCCGCCTGCCCATCTGCCAAAGCGCATACGCCGCGCAGAGAATCCACGGATAATACAGAATGTTGTTGGGTTGACCACCGCGCCGACCATCGTTGGTGTTGATGATGGCGGCGAACATCCAAATCAAAATCAGCATTCCGCCGTCGCGGCGGTTCCTCGCTCCCCGGAGCGCCAGCGCCGCCTGCGGTCGCGGCAGAGCCTGTACCAGCCGTACAGCGCCGCGGGATGACGAAGGGATACATCGTACCGGCCCACGCGATGCCGCTGTACCCCTCTGCCGGATAATAGTCGATGGCGGTGGGCAGGAAATCCTTGAGCCTCTGTGCCATGCTCAGATACGGGTTCAGCGAACCGAGCGAAATATCGTTGACGCGCTGGGATTTTTCAAAGCGCGGCATGGTCATCCTGCCGAGCGTCACCGTTTCCAGCTCAAAGGCGTTGATCACCATGGTCGCGTAATACGGCCCGGAAACCGCCGCAAAATGGCGACGCACACCGCCAAATCCAACGGCTTCACCTTTTTGCGCGCCGTCAGGAAATGGCCATGGGCAGCAGGATGCAGGGCACGGAAACCGCCGCGAGGCCGTAAGCATACGGCGCGAGGCCGAAGACAACCATCGACAGATAAAGCGCCCAGCGCCTGCGCGTGCCGATCAGCAGCAGCTCCGCCGCCAGCAGCAGCACATGCGGCAGCATATTCGCTTCCAGCGCCCAGCGGCTCAAAACCATAAAGTGCCACGGGTTCAGCGCCAGCAGAAACAGCGCCGTCAGCGCAAAGCCCCTGCCGCCGATGCGCCGCGCCACGTCCCACATCAGCGGCAGTGTCAGCAGCCCCATCAGCAGCATCGGAAAGCGCAGCGTGAACTTGCTCATTCCGAAGAGCTTGACGAACGGAACAAGCAGATACGAATACAGCGTGGACATCTGCGAATAACCCCACGCCTCAAAATAAGTCGGCCAGCTCGTGCCGTATTGGTCCGTTCCGTTGTTGGCCAAGCAGAGCGCCTCCACCGCAGCCATCGTTCCATCCTGATTCTGCCCCATCGGCAGTTCCAGAAAGCGATAGCAGCGGACGAACGCGCCGACCGCCAGCAGCAGGCCGAACGCCACCCAATACGCCCTTGTTTGAAAGCGTCAGTCTCCGTTCAAAGCCGCGCGATTCCGCGAATATTCAGCACGCGCTCTCGCGCGCCGTCATGAAACGCCAGCACCAGCAGCACAACCGCCAGCGGCACAAAGACCGCCTTGCAAAGGATTTTTCCATGCCCTCCGCTCCTTTGTGTTTGATAGACTCATATTGAAAAAAAGAGAACCGGCGAACACCGATTCTCTCATATAAGCGCAAAACTTACGCGTTCTTGGCAACCTCGACGAGCTTGGCAAACGCAGCCGCATCGTTCACAGCCAGATCGGCCAGCACCTTGCGGTTGAGATCAATGCCAGCCTTCTTCAGGCCGCAGATGAACTTGGAGTAGGACATGCCGTTGATGCGGGTCGCGGCGTTGATACGGGCGATCCACAGGGAACGGAAGTCACGCTTACGCAGCTTGCGGCCGATGTAAGCGTAACGCAGGAGCGCATAACCTGCTCCTGCGCGGCGCGATACTGCTTGGACTTGGAGCCATAGTAGCCCTTCGCCAGCTTCATGATCTTCCTGCGCTTCTTATGGGCATTAACCGCCCCTTTGATTCTTGCCATGGTTCAAAAACCTCCTTGCCGGCTGGGCTTACTTGTACGGGATGAGCTTCTTCATCGTGCCCGCGTAGCTCTGGGGAGACATACGCAGTACGACGCAGGTTGCGCTTGGTCTTACGGGTCTTCTTGTTGAGGATGTGACGCTTGAAGGCCTTGGCGCGCTTAACGAGACCGTTCTTGGTCAGGGCGAGGCGCTTGGCGGCGCCGCGATGAGTTTTCTGCTTAGGCATAAGGGGGAATCCTCCTCTCCGGATCTTTATTCTTTCGGAGCCTGCTTGGCTTCTTTGCTGGGGTCCTTCGGAGCCAGAATCATGATCATGTGGCGTCCCTCGACGAGGGGCTTGCGTTCCACGATGGCCGTCCTTGACCCGCGTGACGAAATCCTGCATCACCGCCAGGCCGATCTCCTGATGGGTGATCTGCCTGCCGCGGAAGCGAATCGAAACCTTGACCTTATCTCCGCCCTGAAGGAACTTGACAGCCGCCTTCGCCTTGGTCTGGATATCATTTTCCTCGATCGTGGCGGAGAGCTGCACCTCCTTGATGGAGACGACCTTTTGATTCCTGCGGATCTCGCGCTCCTTCTTGGCCTGCTCGTAACGGTACTTATCATAGTCCATCAGTTTGCAGACCGGCGGTTTGGCGGTGGGAACAATCTTCACCAGATCAAGCCCCGCCTCCTCGGCCAGCTCAAGCGCCTTGCGGATCGGCTGCACACCGAGCTGTTCACCGTTCTGGTCGATGACACGCACCTCGCGGTCGCGGATTTCCTCGTTCATCATCAGATCAGCCATGTTGTTTGCGATACACCTCCATAAAATCTCTTGCGCATCTGCGCAAAAAGAGCGGGCAAGCATGCCCGCTCTCTGCATAGCGAAAAGCGCCAATGTGCCGCGGCTGCTGTTCGCGCCGGGCGAGAAGCGGGCAGGCTTCTACTTCGTTACCCGAAGAGTATACCCCATCCCCGCGTTTCTGTCAAAGCCCTTTTTTGCTTTTTTCCCGTTTTCCCAAGCAGATTTTTTTCCCCAGCAGCCGCCGCGAAACGGGGCGCTCAAAGCCATACGTCAGCAGCGCCGCCAGCAGCAGCGCGGCGGCGAAGCACACGAAGGTATACCGTTTCTGCCAGAGCAGCTCGCCGTCGTAATTGGGGTGGCGGATACGCTCGGGATGATCCGCGCCCTGAGCAGCCAGACCGCCAGCGTCTGATGCCAGATGTAAAACTGCATCGACACCGATGAAACAAACCGCGTCACGGGGTTGATAGGATGCCGCACAACCCAGCCCGCGTTGGCGCTGGCCACCAGCAGCGCCGCCCCCAGCAGTCCCATCGCCAGTCTGCGGTTCATCTGCCCCAGCCGAATGGCCTCCGTCGTCGCGCAGCCCGCCTGCGCCTTGGCCGTGCGCCAAAGCAGCCAGAGCGCCGCAACCGTCGCCGCGCTGCACAAAGGCGCATCGCCGCGCCGTGCTTTACCCGCGAGAGGCGCACATGCGCGAGCGCCGCCGCCATGCCCAGCGCGAACGTATCCAGATACGCCGGGAGCTGGTTGAAATACAGGCTCACGTCCGGGTACGTCGCGGCGATATATCCCCCGCGCCGCCAGCGCAATCCCCATCATGGCGGCAAACGTCGCCGCCGGCTGCCGCCGAAACGCGCGCGCCCAGCAGCGGGAAAATCAGATAGAGCTGCATTTCCAGCGCCAGCGTCCACAGCGAACCGCCGAGGTTGGTGGCGTAATAGGTATCGTAGGCGAACATCTGCGATAGGTCAGGTGGCTCGCCACGTCGCGCAGCATAAACGAGCGATTGTCGCCGTAGGCCCGCGTCGCCAGCGCCACGCCAAGCATCACGGCAATCGTCAGCAGGTGAGGACGGATGCACGCGCGCCAGCCGCTTTTCATAAAACGCCGCCGGGCTCTGCCCCTTCTCCCCTTCGCCCAGCCCGCGCCCACGGCAGATACAGGCAGAAGCCGCTGATGAGGATCATGATATCCACCCAGATATACCCGGAGCGCACCAGCGGGTCAAAGCTGATCTCCCTGCCGAAAACCGTCAGATTCGGGTAGAGCCACGACTGCTGCCAGATGTGGTACCACGCGACAATGCAAATTGCCAGCGCGCGCGCGCCGTCGCAGGGTATCCACATGCCGCGTATCCGGGTTCTTTCCGCGTCCGCCAGCCATCCTTTGATCGGGTTCATCGCGCCCTCCTCACTGTATGATGACGTCCAGATCGTCCTGCCCGTCCGGCGCGCTGTCGCCCTCCAGGCGAACCACCAGCTTGTGCGGCAGGCAGACGATGGTTTTGGCCGCGTTTTTCATTTTGCCCTGATGGATGCAAAGTCCGTCGCGGCAGTTGGCTTCCTTCATATAGACCGCGCCGTTTTCCACCGCGATCACATTGACGGCGCCGTCGTCCTGCTCGATTTCATAGGTGTCCGACATGGCCAGCGGGCGGCGGAGCACCTCCCGCCCTTCCACCGTCACCACGACGGTCGAGGCCTCCTTGCCCCCCGCGATCTGCGATACGCCGAAGAGCGCCAGCGCCGCCGCCAGCACGGCGGCAATGATGATGATGTCTTTTTCTTCATGATGATTTATGCTCTGTCCTGATGCTTTGCCTTTCAATTTTCCGGATGATCGGCGCTTTCTTCTTTGGCCGTCGGTTCGCCGAGATAGCTCAGGCGGATCGTCCGGCCGCTTTGCAGGCCGCGCAGCGTGACGGTCTTTCCCCGCACGCTGACCACGCTGTATTCGCCTTTCGTCGGATACGGCTCGTCGCCCACGGTGATTTCGTATCCGCTTCCGCCGAAATAGCCTTCCTTCCCCGCGATGCAGCAGCTTCCGTCCTCGCGGAAGACGTATTCCGTGCCGCGCGTGTCCTTCCAGCGGCCAATGAGCTGATAGACGTAGGCCTCCATCCGTTTCTTCGCGGTCTTGTTTCCTTCGATTCGCTTGAGGATGGGCAGCGCGTCAAGCGGCTTGCCGAGCGCCGTCAGCTCCTGTGCCCGCGCCAGACAGGCCGATTCATACATGTCGTGCATCTGCGCGTAGCGCGACGGCAGTTCGCTTTCGTAATATGCCGCCAGCTCGTCGATCACGGCGGCGTAGTTGCCAGCTCCGTATCCATCCGCGCGCTGTTGTAATCCGCACTCAGCCATGCGTCCTCGCTGTCCGTCACGCGCTGCTTCGCGTCCTCATAGCTCCCAGCTCGGCGAACGCCTTCGCCGCCGCTTCGTATTCCTGCGCGTCAAACAGCGCGGCGGCCTTGGCATAACGCGCCTGCATGGCGCCGTCCTCCGCGTCCAGATACGCGCCGCAGGCCTCGTAAAGCGCAATCGCCTCGTCGTATTCGCCCGCGCTCATCGCCTGCTGCGCCAGCAGATAGCGGCAGCGCTGCGCCTGCTCGGGCGCGTCCTGCACGTCGCCCAGCGCTTCAAACGCGTCCAGCGCATCCTGAAGCTCGCCCGCGTTCATCGCCGTCTTTGCGATTTCATACCGACATTCGTCGGCCTGCGCGGCCGCGTCGCCGTAGTCGCCCAGCGCTTCGAGACGATCCAGCGCCGAATGGATATCCCGCGCCTTTTCGCTCATCGCCAGCTCGTATTCCAGCGCGTTGCCCCGCACCATCGCATCTTCATAACCGCCCAGCGAATAAAAACTCGATGGCGGCGGCTTCTTCTGCCCGTCCGAAACGAGCTGCTCGGCATAGGCGTACACCGCGCGGTTGATCGCCGCCCGCGTCTCCTCGCTTTCGGGGAGCTGCTCCAGCCAGCCGATGGCCGTCTGGTTGTCACCCGCCGCCAGCGCCGCGTTGCCCAGCGTCGTCGCCACATCCGCGAATTTCTGCGGCGCGTCTTTGTAATCGCCCGCCGCCAGAAGCTGCTCGGCCGCCTTTTCCAGCTCGCCCGCGGAAAGCGCGTTCGTGCCCGCCGTATAGCGGCAGAGCTGGCCGCGCGTCTGCGCGTCCTCATACACACCGAGGCTCTCAAACAGCGCTGCGGCGGCCATATTCGCCCGCCTGCTGCTTTTCCAGCCCCAGCGCATAGCGGCACTGGCGGATCAGCGCAATCGCGTCCGCCGTGTCCAGGAAACCAGCATGAACTGGTCGCACGCCGCCTGATACTGTCCCTCCCGCATGAGCTGGCGGCCATAGAGATAGATGCAGTCCGCTTTCTGCGCCGCCGCGTCCTCATAATCGCCCAGCGAGCCAAAGCGCTCGATGGCCGTCGGATATTCAGATGCTCCTTCGCCGCCTTGGCGACGTCGTAAATCATCCGGCGCAACGTGCTGCGCGCCTCTTCGTTCGCCGAGCGGCGTCAAAAAGCGCCTCCGCCGTACCGGTATCGCCGCCCGCGATGGCCAGCTTGGGCGCGCGCGATGATCGCCTTTTCCGCCCGCTGCGTGTCGCCGATGGCCTCGGCGCGCTTCGCCGCCTGCTCGTAGGCCGAATCCGTGCCCACGTTCATCAGGCCGTCGATGATCTTCTGCTCCGCCGCGTCCATGCCCGCCGCCGCGCCGACCTCGTCCGGCCAGTATCGGTCGATCAGCGCATACAGCTCCTTCGCGTCCGCCGCAAGGCCGCGATCCAGCTTGTCCCCGGCGTACAGGCTCAGCGCGTAGGGGCGCCCCAGCGCGCCGCCGCCAGCAGCAGCGCGACAAACGCCAGCAGCGTGATGACCGTGCGCAGGCGCTTTTTCTGCTTCCTCTGTTTTTCTGCACGGCCTTCATCTGCTGCACGGTCTGCTCGCTGGAGCGGCGCAGCGTCTCGCGCGTCTTTTTCCTCCAGCATGCGCTCCTGCGCCCCAGCGTCGAATCAATCGCCGCGAAGGAATACGCCTTGACCGTGTGTGCCCGGTCGCGCCCCCGCAGCGCAGGCAGCTATCGTCGCTCGTGCGGTTGGCCCGCCCGCAGACGCAGAGCCAAACCGTGTCGTCCTCCCGCGCGTAGCCCACCGCGTCCGGCCCGGCGACCGAGCGAAGCCGATCCAGCTCGCGCCCGGGCGGCAGGGCGTTGGGGCTGTATTCGCGCACATTGCGCTCCTCGCGCCGCCAGATCACGCCGTCCTGATACCAGACCTTCTCCACGGCGGCTTCCACACGCGCCACGTTTTCAACGTGTTCGGGCGCAAACGCACCGGAGAAGCGCTCCCGCGGCTCACCGTGCGCGCCCGCGCGGACAAGCCGCCCGCCGAGGCGCTGATCCTCCGCGTCAAAGCAGATGATATTCATCTGGATGCTGTCGATCACCTTATCCGAAAGGTTGAAAAAGTCGATCAGGCAGAGAATCTGCCCGTTTTCATTGTATCCTCGGTTTCCCGCTGAATCGTCACCGGACGATCTCAACCGGACAGGTTAAATCGCTCTTCATCGTATTTCCCCTATGCTTTCTTCGTTCAAAGCGCCTTGAGCCTTGCGATCTCCTCCGCGCTCAACTCGCGCCACTCGCCCCGGCGCAGGTCGCCCAGCTCCAGCGGGCCGAACCGCACGCGGCGCAGCAGCAGCACCTTGTGCCCCACGCTGTCAAACATCCGGCGCACCTGCCGGTTGCGCCCCTCGTGAATCGTCACCAGAATATCGGAAAACAGGCTCTCGTCGCGCACCACGCGCACCTGCGCGGGATAGGTTCGGCGCTCGTCGCCCTCCATATACACGCCCCTGCGCAGCCGGTCGAGCGCGTCGTTGCTCGGGTTGCCCGTCATGCGCGCCAGATAGACCTTATCCACCTCGCAGGAGGGATGCGTGAGCCGCTGCGCCAATTCGCCGTCGTTGGTGAGCAGCAGCAGCCCCTCGCTGTCATAATCCAGCCGCCCGACCGGGTAGAGGCGGACAGGGAAATCCGCGAAGCGATCCATCACCGTTTCGCGCCCCTTGTCGTCGCTGACGGTCGTGACCTCGCCCGCCGGTTTGTGATAGAGGATGTACCGCTTTTCTTCCTCCGGCGTGATGACCCGCCCGTCGAGCGTCACCACGTCGCCGTCCTCCACCTGCGTGCCCATCTGGGTGATGGTTTCGCCGTTGACCGCCACGCGCCCCGCGGCAATGATTTCCTCGCATTTGCGTCTTGCGGCCACGCCGCACATCGCCATGTATTTTTGCAGCCTCATTCCATGCTTCTCCTTATAACATCCATCGTGAAACGACCCGCCGCACGTCCAGCGCCAGCCGTTTGCTTTCCACATATTCGCTCAGCACGATCTCGCACGAGGCCAGCGTTTTTCCGCCCACGACCACCTGCGCCGTGCCGATATGCTGCCCCGCATAACCCGGCGCGCGAATCGCCTGCGGCACGTCGAGCACAACCTGCGCGCTTTCGCCCTCGCAAAGCGGCACGCGGAGATCCTGCATCGCGCAGAGCCGCGCGCTCGCCTGCCGTCCGTCGATGACGGCGATCTTTCCGGCGGCCATCGTCGGCCCGAGCACGCGCGCCATCGTGTAGGTTTCAAAGCAGGCGTCCATCAGCCGCGCCGCCTCGTCAAACCAATCCGAACAATTCAGCACCACGCCGACCAGCTCCATCCCGTCCCGGCTCGCGCCGAAGACCAGACAACGCCCCGCGCGGCTGGTGAACCCGGTTTTAACGCCCGTCGCGCCGGGATAGGTTTCCAGCAGCCTGTTCTTGTTTCTGAGCTGGCGGCTGTATGTCCGCCCTGCCCACGGATTTGCGCCGACCGGGTGGAAACGATCCGCCGAAACGCCTCGTTGCCCATCGCCGCGCGGGCAATCCCGCGCCAAATCGTAGGCCGTCGTCACGTGCGTGTCGTCCGGCAGGCCGTTCGGGTTGGAAAAATGGGTGCCGGCCGCGCCCAGCTCCGCCGCCCGCGCGTTCATCATCCGCACAAACTGCGGCACGCTGCCGCCGATATGCTCCGCAATCGCCACGGCCGCGTCGTTTCCGCTGGCGAGCATCAGCCCATAGAGCATCTGCTCCAGCGTCAGCGTTTCGCCCTCCGCGAGGTAGATCGACGTGCCCGGCACGCCAAACGCATTGGACGAGCAGGTGACCTCGCTGCTCAAATCGCCGTTTTCAATCGCCAGCAGCGCCGTCATCACCTTCGTGGTGGAGGCCATCGGCAGCCGCGCGCGGGCGTTGTATTCAAACAAAACCCGCCCGGTTTCCATTTCCATCACGCAGGCGGCCTTCGCGCTGGTTTCGCCCTGTGCCAAGCCCCCACCATGATTATACATAAAAATCAGGGCGATGAAAAGCCCTGCCGCCCATCTTTTCGTGCCGCTCACCCCTGCTTTTCCTTTTTTTGCTCGGTTTTTTGCTCGGAAAACGCGTTTCAAAAATACCTGCGGTTAGCCAGTGCCGCCGCGTCGCCCGGATGCAGCAGCAGCGCGCGCTCGTTCATCTGCGCGGCCAGCCGGTATTGCCCCATGCGGTCGTAGCACACGCAGAGCTGCATGGCCGGAACGTAATCATACAGCTCCGGCCGCACGAATCCGCCGCCCTCCGGCGGTCTGCACAGCATCGCCGCGCGATACCAGAAGGCCGCCGCCTGCCACGCGCTCTCCTCCATCTCCAAATCGCCCAGCGCGCAGAGCGCCTCCGCCCTCGGCGCGCCCAGCGCCAGCGAGGCCAGCAGCGATTGCCGCGCCTCCGCGCGCCGTCCCAGCCTTTGCAGGCATTCCGCGCGCTGAATATATGCGTCGATGCGGTTTTCAATCCATCCGTCCGGCATGGCCAGAAACTGCGCGAACGCCCGTTCGGCCATCCCCGGATCACCCCAATCCATCCATTCCCGCGCGTAATAATAGCTGTCCCGCGCGGTCATCCGCCGCCCGCGCGCCATCCACTTTTCATAGATATCCAGATTGCGCCTGCCCTGCGGCGGCTTATCGCCCCGCTCGTGGCGAATCACGATATCCTCGTGGAGCACGTTGCCCGATACGCGCATCGCCTCATGCACCACGCCGGAGAAGACGAAGCCCGCGTCCCGGCGCACGATCCGCTCCCGCTCATAGATCAGCGTCGGCCGCCCGTCCTGCCCGATCCCCGTGTGATACGGCGTCATCACCGCGTCCACGTCGGCGGTCAGGCGGTTTTTGAGCGCCATCAGCTTCTCCTTTTCGCTGCGCTCCACCACATCATCCGCGTCCAGCCAGAGGATGAACGGCTTTGTCGCGCGGTCGAGGGACGCGTTGCGCGCGGCGGAAAAATCGTCGTCCCACGCGTAATCATAGACGCGGTTTGTAAACTGACCGGCCACGCGCTTGGTGCCGTCCGTCGAGCCCGTGTCCACGATGATGATTTCATCGACCGCGCCCTGCACGCCGCTCAGGCATCGCGCGAGCCGTTCCTCTTCGTTTTTAACGATCATGCAAAGCGAAAGTTCCGTCATGGCGCTCCTTTCCGCCCCCGGTCTGGCGCACACCGGGCGGCTCTCTCTCATAGAGTATGTCGGGAGACGAAAAACACGCTCCCCATTTCCATGAAAGCAGGTGACTCTCTTGCCGTATTATGTCGCAGGTTCATGTTCTTCGCAGAGCTGTTCGAGCGCCCCGTGCATGCAGGGCGTTCCGGGCGACCGTTTCGGCGCTTTCTGTCCGCGTCCCCCGTTCCCGCCGTCCTTCCCGCCGAATTGCCCCGTCTGCCCGACCGGCCCGCAAAGGCTCCGTCGGCCCCATGGGGCCGCAGGGCGTGCAGGGCCGACCGGCCCACAGGGTCCTCAGGGACCGCAGGGCGCGCAAGGCCCGCAGGGTGCGCCGGGTCCCACCGGCCCAACCGGCCCGCAGGGCGCAGCCGGCGCGACGGGGCCGCAGGGCATTCAGGGCGCACAGGGTTTTCAGGGCGCGCAGGGACCGGCCGGCGCGACGGGCGCACCCGGCCCCGCGGGCCTGCCGGCGCGGCTGAGCTTTCCGCCTATGCGCTCGGTAGCGCGCAGGGCACGTTGAATGCGGCGGCCAACACGCCGATTGCCTTCCCGTCCTTCGTCGCCCAGCCCGCCGCTTCCGTGACGCAGAACGCGGGCACGTTCACGCTCGTCACGCCGGGCACCTATCTGGTGACCGCCGTGCTCAATCCGCCGCCCGGCTCGGCGCTCGCGACGGACGCGGTTCTGCGCGCCAACGGAACGCCCATTTCTTTCCACGCAGACGCGCATCGCCAACGGCGACAACGCCGCTTCCTACACGCTTCAAACGCTGGTCACATCGACCGGCGCAACGACCGTCAGCCTGACCGCCTCCGGCGCGCTGGCGCTGACCGGAACGACCCCCGAGGATACGCTCGCCTCCATCACGTTCCTGAGAATCGGATAAATATAAAGCCCGCCCGGCAAGCGCCGAGCGGGTTGATGTGTTATTGGGGAAAATCAGTCGCCGAAGCCCGGCAGACCCTCGATCGCATACGCGCGAACCGGGCAGGAGTCCGCGCCGATGATCGGCAGCGGCGAATAGCTCATGAAGAACGTATCCTTCTCCAGATATTCAAGGTTCTTGAGCACCTCGAGGAACACGCCGTCATACGCCATGATGATGTCGTGGAAGGGCTTGACGTCCGCCTCGCAGTTCTCGATGGATACGCCGTCGCCGAAGCCGACGCACTTGACCTTGTGGTCGCGCATCCAAATCGCAGTCTCGGCGTTAATGAACAGGCGCTTGTCCGCCGGGCTGTTGGTTTCGGGGTGAACGGCGGGAACTTCCAGTTGCTGTCCAGAATGACGATATCGCCCTCCTGAATCCGGTCGCCGCAGGCGCGGTCGAGATCCGCGCCGGTGATGTGGCTGTTCGGCTCGAGGAAGTCGATGTTGACGTAGATCGCGCGCCCCATGAACGTGGTCAGCGGCAGCTCGCCGACGGACTTGCCATCCTCAAAGTGATGATACGGGCACTCGCAGTGGGTGCCGAGGTGGCTGGTCAGATCCAGCGCGGTGTGGAAATCCGGAATCGGGCCGCCGGTGTTATAGCGGATCAAATGGCAGCGGCGGCTTTCGGTCTTCGGGTCGAGCACCTTCGTCAGATCGACGATACGCAAGTTGCCCATCTTGTATACGCAGTCAGGCATGGGATTCCTCCTTTGGAGAGCTTTTGAAATCTTTGATACCTTGCGGTTTTATTATAGCAAAAACCCGTGTTTTGTCAATCGCGAACCGGCAGGAATTGCTTATCGACAAACGCGGCCTTTGGGTGTATGATGGATGCGTGAGAAAAGCGTTTCCCATTTGGTTGGAACCGATCCATTTCGGCATTTGTTGTTTGAGGAGATTTTCATGCCTGCATCGTATGTTCATCAGTCCGTCGCGGCGCACGCCGCCGACGCGCTTTCCCTGTTCACCTCCGACGCGGAACGCAGCGCGCTGCTGGCGGGCGCGGAAGGGCCGGATCCGATGTTCTTCTGCTTCCGCCCCGGCAAGCCGTTCGCGCCGGTCGTCGCCTCGCTGCTGCACACGCAGAAAACGGATGATTTTCTGCTCGCCCTCTGCGACGCATGCGCGGGCGACGCGCTTCTGCGCGCGTACTGCTGCGGCTTTTTCACGCATTATGTGACGGATACCACGTTTCATCCGTTCGTTTACGCCCATTCTCTGACGGCGGCGGGCACGTATTCCGGCAACGCGCACTGTACGCTGGAGCACCAGCTCGAAACCCTGCATTACCGCCGCGAAGGCCACGTAACCGGCCTGCCGGTTCAGATGGGCGGCTTTGCCGCGCTGGATACCGCGCAGCGCAAAAAAATCGCCGCCGCGCTCTCCGCCGCGCTCGCGCGCGTGTTTCCGGATTCCGTCCTCTCGCCCGCACGGCTGGAAAAATGCTTTTCGGACGCGGTCGGCCTGTGCCGCTTCCTCCGCTCCGAGGACGGCAGACGCTACCGCACGCTGGGCGGCGTACTCTCCCCCTTCAAGCTGGATGAAACGCTCCACGCGCATGATGCCCGCCGAGCCGCCGCAGGCGGATATCGCCAACGACGCGCACGCCCCGTGGGCGTCCATCTGGACGCCGGACGAGGTTCGGCATGACAGCTTCGGCGACCTCTTCGCCGCTTCCGTCAGCCGCGCCGAGGCGCTGGCTTCCGCCGCGAACGCGCTGATGCTGGGGCGCGGCTCATATGCCGCGCTGCGCTCGCTGCACGGCGGTTTGAGCTATGATTCCGGCCTGCCATGGCAGGATACCTGCCCGCCTTCGCAGGCGCCGGGCGCGGCGGCGGATTGAGCCCCCGCGTGCTTGAGCCGCGCCGTTTCCCTTTTGCAAAAATTCTAAGAAGCCATTGCAATCCGTGCCCCGATTGGGTATAATGCTCCTGTCACAAGCGATTCGTGAAGATGGCAGGGCGCTGCTTCGCGCAGCGACGGTACGGATGCGTTAAGTGCTCGTGTGTGGGAAAACACGGGACGAAGAAACAAGGCTTTCGCGGTATCCCTCCGGCCCAGAACTGTCTCTTTATTACGGTCATCTCTGCGAATCATCCCCGCCCGGCTCGCCGGGTCTATGATACGCGGAGGTGTTTTTGATGCACGGCGTTTTTCTCGTTTCCTCAAAAATTTCCCGATTCGGCGCGCACCCTGCGCCGCACGCAGACGCTGACCACCGTCGGCCTGTTTCTGGCCATTCAGATGGTGCTCTCCTCCTACGGCGTGATTCAGCTCAACGACAGCCTTAAAATTTCGCTGGCGCATCTGGCGCTTGCGCCGACGGCCATGCTCTTCGGCCCGGTTGCGGCCGCGCTTCAGGGCGCGCTGAGCGATATTCTGGGCTTTCTGCTCAAGCCGACGGGGCCGTATTTCCCCGGCTTCACGATTTCGGCGGCGCTGGGCGGCGTGATTTACGGCGCGTTCCTCTTTGAAAGCGACCGCAGGCTCTGGCAGATCGTCCTCGCCCGCGCGGTCATCATGGTGTTCGTCAACATCGCGCTCAACACGTTTTTCCTCACGATGCTTTACGGCCCGTCTCAAGCGGCGCTGCTTCCGGTTCGCGCGCTGAAAAACGCCATGCAGTTCCCGATTGACTGCCTGCTGCTGACAGCCGTTTGCCGCACCGTGCAGCGGATTCCCACGCCCGCAGGGGTTCGGTAAGCGCCTGAAATTCCGTTCGTTTCCCGTCTGTCAAAAGACCGGCACCTCGCGAAAGCCGCCCGCTTTCCCGAAATGCCGGTCTTTTTTCATCCAATTTCAGTATTCAATGCCTTCTCTGGCCGCCAGTTTTTCCGTCTGAAACGGATGCTTTCGCGCGACGATTTCCGAAACGTAATCCGCTTTTTTTCGCGCAGCCACTCCGGCGCGTTGCGCCCGGTTGAAACCACGTCGCCGAACGCCAGCGCCGCGTCGATCAGCCTTTCCGCATTTTCCCGCGTCACCATGCCGCAGGCAAGCGCCACGTTCAGCTCATCCAGCACCGTCAGCGCGGGGCAAAGCCTTTCCGCCTCGCTTTGAATATCCGCCGCCTGCGCGTTCTGCTGCTTTGCGGCCTCTTCCTTCTGCGCCGCCGTCATCGCGAACACAAAGCCCGAAATCGGTTTGGCGGGGTACACCGTCGCCCGTTCAAACGTCTTCAGTGCCGCCAGCTCGCCGCTCCGCCCGTCCTTCAAAAACTGCGCGATCAGCACGCGCCGCCCGTGGCCGAGGCTGCGCAGCGCCAGCCCCATCGCCGCCGTCGTCTTGCCCTTGCCGTCGCCGGTATACACATGCAGCTTTCCCGTCATGACACAGCCCTCCGATACATCCCCACAAACAGCTTCGGCGAGAGCCTGCAGCAGCGCGCCCTGCGCCGCGATGGCCGCGTCTCCGCTTTTCAGCGCATAGTGCGCCAATTCCCGCCGATGCGCCTTCAAAAAGGCCATCGCCTCCCCGGCGACCGTCGGCGGCAGGCGGTACGCCGAAATGTTTTTGCCCACGCTCAGCGCGATCTGCCCCACGCGCTTTTGAAGCGCCGCCCTCGCCGCGCCGCTCGGCAGCGTCCGCGCCAGCGCATCCAGCCGCGCGCACACCTGCGCATAGCTGGCACACCACTTCGCGCTCCTAGCGAACGAGGCCATGATGCTCCCCGGCCGCTGGCGGTATTCCAGAATCACCGCGTCAAACGCCGCCGCGCGCTTCGCCCGAATCAACGCGGGCGCTTGAAACAGCTCATCCTCAAATAAAAGCCCTTCCGCCATGCGCAGGCCGTTTTCCAGCAAAAACGCGCGCCGATACACGCACTGCCAAACCATCGGCTCGTATGTCCCGCTTTGGCATTGCGCCGCAAGCAGCGCCCCGCCCTCCAGCACATCGGTCGGCCGAATGGCCGCGCCGTCGGTCAATTCGCCCGTTTCGTCGTTCAAAAAGCAAAAACGTGCCTTCGCCACGTCCAGCCGCTTCTCCCGCGCCGCCTGCGTCAGCCGCCAGAGCGCCTCCGCGCGCAGCACATCGTCGCTATCCAGAAAATAGACGTATTCGCCCCGCGCCGCGTCCAGCCCCGTGTTGCGCGCCGCGGAAAGGCCGCCGTTTTGCGCCCTGCGAATCACGCGCGCATTCGGATGCGCCGCGCAGTATGCCGCCGCAATCGCCGCGCTGCCATCCCGCCCGCAGTCGTCCACCAGCAGAATTTCGCTCTCCTCTGCCGGAAGCGCGGCCAGCGCGTCCAGACACGCCCCGATGTATTTTTCCACCTGATAAAACGGAATCACCACGCTCAACTGCATGCCGTTCCCTCCCTCCGGGCGGCAATTCCGGCTTGTCAACCGCCCCGTTTTGTGCGATAATAAACGATGTATGTATTATAGCATATTGCTGCGCAGGAGGAAAGAGCGTTGATTAGCGTCATTGTCATCGGCAAAAACGAAGGGGAGCGGCTTGTTGCCTGCCTGAGGAGCATCCAAACCGCGCTGAATTCGTTGGCGCACGAGGTCGTCTATGTGGATTCCTGCTCGACGGATCAAAGCCTGCAAACGGCCAAGGCGTTGGGCGCGCGCTGTTTTCTGCTCGCCGAGCGGAAGACAACCGCCGGTCTGGGGCGCTTCGTCGGCGCAAAGGAAGCGCGCGGCGAATACCTGCTGTTTCTGGATGGCGACATGCAGCTTCAGCCCGGTTTCGCGGAAAAAAGCACTGATGGCCATCGCCGCCAAGGGCTATGACGGCGTGTGCGGCATCCGCGAGGACGTGTATCTGCGCGGCGGAGAAATCGTCGGCCGGAACGACAATTATTTCGGCTGCACGCAGGAGCGCCTCGCGCCGGAATTCGGCGGCGCGCTGATGATTACCCGCGACGCGCTGGACGCCTGCGGCGGCTGGGCGACGGATACCGTCGCCTGCGAGGAGGCCGAGCTGTACGCGCGGCTCAAGGCGACCGGCTGCCGCATCGCGGAAATCCCCGTTCCGATGATCCTGCACACGGACGCGGTACGCGACAGCCGCAGCCCGCTTTCCACCGTCTTTTCCGCGCGTCGGCTGGGCGAAGGTCAGGCGCTGGCCTGCGCGATGAAGGCGCGTCGGGCGCGCGCCTATATCCGCCACGAGCGGGAAAAATTCACCTTTTACGCGCTGGATTGGCTGGCGCTCGCGCTGCTGGCGCTTGTGCCCGGTTTCGGCCTTTGGGCTGATGATGCTGCTCGAGTGCATGCAGTTGGGCTGGTTTCTGGCTCAAAAGCGCCCGCGCGCGTTCGTATCGCAGAAATTGTTTTTCTTCGGGCTGCCGCTGGGGCTGATGAGCTATCACGAGCGCAGTCGCGCCTATGCGGTGGAATAATCGAACGGGAGACGGCCGTATGACAAAAAATCAGTTTTATCGTCGTGGCTTACAACGCCGCGCAAAGCCTCGACGCGCTGCTGGGCGACCTGCTCTCTCAGACGATCGCGCCCGAACAACTGGAAGCGCTGCTGGTGGACAGCGCCTCCACGGACGACACCGCGCAGATCATGCGGCGCTTTGCGCGCGCGCGCCGTTTGAGGTGAAGCTGCTGGAAAACCCGAAGCGCTGGCTGGCCAGCGGCATCAACGTCGCGCTGCGCGCGGCGACGGGCGACGCCGTGATCCGTCTGACGCGCACGCGCGCATGCCGAAGGATTTTCTGCAAAAGAATCTGGACGCGCTCGCCCGCGGGGGGGATATCGTCGGCGGGAGCGTCTGCGGCGCGCCCCCGGAAACCGCATGGGAAGCCGTCACCCGCGCGCTGGATACGTCCCGATTCTGCGGCGGCGCGGCGCCCTTCCGCAACGGTGGCGAAGCGCGCTACGTCGATACGCTGGCTTACGCGCTCTATCGCCGCGAGGTCTATGACCGCGTGGGGTTGTACGACGAGCGCCTGCGGCGAACCGAGGATAACGACATGCATTACCGCATGCGCAGGGCCGGCTATCGCTTCTATTTTTCGCCGGATATTGTTTCGTGGCATGCCGCCCGCAAGAGCTGCGCGGCCAGCTCAGCCAGAAGTGGGGCAACGGCTATTGGATCGGCCGGACGATGCGGATTCAGCCGCGCTGCTTTGCACCGCGCCATCTCGTGCCCGCGCTGTTTGTGCTGGCGCTGATCGTGTTGGCACTGCTCTGCCCGCTCTCCCCGCTTCCGCTGGCCGCCATGCTCCTGCTCTACGGCGCGCTGGATGTGCTTTACGCCGCCAAGGCCGCGCTGGAAGCGCCCCGCGGCAGGCTGCTGACCTTCATCTGCCTGCCCTTCCTGTTCCCGGTCGTGCATATCGTCTACGGAACGGGCACGCTCTGCGGTCTGCTGACCGGAAAGGCCGAAAGCCATGCTTGAGTGGATTGACGATATCACGGATTTCATCTTTCTGCACGACGCGCCGCAAAAGGCGGATATCCTCTTCATTCCGGAAACGGCCACGCCGAGCCGTCCGAATACGCCGCTCAGTTATATCATTCGGGATACGCGCCGCTGCTTTCTCCCCCTCCGGCCGATTCTCCGTCACGACAGGCGGGTTCGACGGGCAGAAATCCGGCGCAAGGCGCTACGAAGGGCGTTTTGAAACGGAATGGGCGTTCATGCGGGCAGTTTTGCTGGCCAACGGCGTGCCGGATCACGCCATCCTGCGCGAAGACGAGGCGACGTTCACCTATCAAAACGCCATTTATTCCCGCAGACGCACGGACGCGGAAAAACTGACCGTTCGCCGCGCCATCCTGTGCTGCATGCCGGTTCACGCCCGGCGCGCCAAGATGTATTATCAGACGCTCTTCCCCAAAGCGCAGCTCCTCTCTGCCCCGCGCCGGGGACGACCATCACCCGCGAAAACTGGATGCTCGAGCCGGACGGCATTGACCAGACGCTCGGCGAGCTGACCCGCTGTGGCAGCCAATTCCGCGACATTCTGCGCGAAATCGCCCTTTGATGCAGTTTCGCGCCAAATCTTGTAAAAACCGGTTGACAAGAATCGGATTTCATGTTATACTGAACAAGTGCTTAGGGGTATGGTGTAATGGTAACACGTGGGTCTCCAAAACCTTTGTTGAGGGTTCGAGTCCTTCTGTCCCTGCTAAAAAGGTCGGTTGCGAAAGCAGCCGATTTTTTTATTTGCTTCTTGCAGAAGGACGAGAATAGGACGGCAGTGAATACCGTGCCCTTTGGCACGGTGGAGCCGTCCTGACCGACGAGCGTCGAGCGAGGAGAAAGAGTCCTTCTGCCCCTGCCAAAAAGATCGGTTGCAAAAGCAGCCGATTTTTTTATTTGCTTCTTGCATCTGCTCCTGCCGCGCCGCCCTCTATGCAACAGCGCACCAAATCACACTCAACCGCGTTGTTGAAAGCGCGCTCGAGCATTATGTTCCCGCTTATTGATACCTGCCCCTGCATATTTTTCCACGCCTCCGGCCAAACTACCGCCGGAGGTGTTTTTTATGAGCCCGGAAAGAATTGCTTTATATCGACGATGCGCTCGGCCACGAGCAGTTTCTCATCGCCCAATGTCAGGAAGCCGAGGCCGCGCTCAGCGACCCGAAGCTCAAACAGCGCGTTCGTCAGCTTCAAAGCGCCCACCAGCAGATCTTCAACCGCCTGATGGCGCTCGTTTAAGGAGGGATGGCCATGAATAACGATCAGCAGATTATGGAAAACCTGCTTTTGACGACAAAGGGCGTCTGCGATTTGTATCTGCACGGCGCCATCGAATCCGCTACGCCGGACGTGCATCAGACGTTTGACGGCGCGCTGGGCGAAAGTCTGATATGCAGTCGGATATCTACGCTGAAATGTCCAGCCGCGGCTGGTATCAAAACCAGCAGGCCGACACGCAGCAAATCGCGCAGGTGCGGCAGAAATTTCTGATGAACTGATTTTTTCACGCAGGCGTGCTGAGCCTGTCTTCCCCTCCGCCGATGTCTGCAAAACGTCAAGGTCTTGCTCATGTCGGCGGTTTTTTCAATTTTCTATACGTCAAAAAAAGGCGCTGTCAGGCTCAACCCGGATCGTTCAAGAATCCAAAAACTAGGCATTTTTCAGAATATGGGGCTTTGCCCCATCGCCCCACCAAAGGGGCTTTCCGCTCGCCCTTTGAAACCTTCGGGCAAAAATTCTTAGTTTCTCTTGAAATACCGATTTTGTTGGCTTAACAGCGCCTTTGACGTTTCACTTTCTTTTAGCGCTTCTTTGGGCGCTTTCTTTTGCACCGTCTCCCCGGGTGCATCCTCTTTTCGCAGATCATGAAGGATAATCCCCTTTTCCCTGCTGAATCATCGCGGCAAAGCGATACGTCTTCTGCGTCGTCTTTTCCTCGCTGTTTGGATCGGCGACCAGTAGTTTCCCCGTCCTCGGTGATGCCGCGAAGGACGACGTAATGTCCGTTTTCCGTAAAATATCCTTCACCGACGTATTCAACAATCGGATACCCCTTTCGCAGCGTGTTTTCAATCGCCCTCGCGTCCATCTTGCGCCAGCGCCCCTCGACACCGTACTCGTCCAGCAGCAGCCGCAGCGCGTCTCGCCCCAGTCCGTCGCCGCGATACAGCCCGAGCTCCCCCGCCAGGGACATGACATCGTCCGGTTCGGGCGCATCATCCGGCTCAAAATACCCGACGACCATCGCCACACAGGCCGCGCCGCAGCCCGATTCCTCGACCGTAACCTCCTGCTCGTTCCAAGCAAAAACAGGCTCCGCATAATCATGCTGATTGTAGAGCGGCATGGAGAGCAGCAGCGGCTCGACTTTGCGCTTTTCCGCCGCCGCAGACACGCCAAGGAGCAGTGCCGCCGTCAGCATCAGCGCGAAAACGCTTTTCATTACAGCACAATGTCCCCGGCCGATAGCCCTGCGGCAGCGGTTCTTCCTCGTCAAACACGATCGACGGGTCGCGCAGGGTCGGAAGGAACGCTTCATAGGGAATCCGCGGAAACTCGCAGCCATAGCTGCTCGCGCCGAACCAGCCGCCCTCGTATGCGCGCAGATTCAAATCGCGCGCAAACTTTGTGCGGTTGGAGCAATCGTGAATCAGCGGCTGCCAACGCTCGCGCGCGGCGGTTTCCATCAGTTTCAGCGTCAAATCCCGGCTCCAGATGGGCGAAATATACCCCTGACGCGACATATACAGGCTCTCGCCCTCGTAATTGCCGATGTTGTTCGGATTCAGATGCAGCTCAGCGCAGTTCATAAAGTCAATCCCCGTCGCCAGAGTCTTCTCCTTTTTCTGCATGAACGTCTCGTACAGTTCCGGCGTGATCGGCGTTTCAATGCCCACATATCGGATGTATTTCTTGGCCATTGCCATGTTTTCGATCACGCGATCCGCGCATCCGGACGCGCCGAGATTGAAGCGCAGCTCATCCAGCCCCGCCTCGCCCAGCGCGCGCAGATTTTCCTCCGTCGCCAGCGTTCCGTTGGTGTACATGTGCTGGTGAACGCCCGCCTCATGGAATTTGCGGATGATTCCGTAGTATTTTTCAATCTCCATGAACGGCTCGAGGTACACATACGCAACGCCCGTCGGCTTCTTCTGGATGGACAGCAGCAGGTCGATGTCGTCCTCATAGAATTTCGTGCCGCCGATTTCCCACATGCCCTCGCCGATGGGCGGCTGCACATCCAGCTCGCCGTAATTATAGCAGAATTTGCACTGCACGTTGCAGCGATTCGTCTTGCGAACCGCGCTCAGCCCCGTGCCCAGCAGGCAGGAGCAGCAGCCCCGCGGAAATTTCGCCCGATCGCCCACGAAATACGTCCGCCCGGACAGGCTTTGCAGGCCGTCGATCCGGGACGCCATCGCTTCGCGCCGCTTGTTCACAGCGGTTTCAATCTGAGCCAGCGCCGCAAGGGCAATCTCCTGCTGATGGGGCATCAACTCTTCATCTTCAGGCAGAGCGGCAAAAACTCAAACCACATCAGCGCATCTTTTTTGAAATCTTCATGGTCATACCTCCCTGTGCGGCTTTTGCACAAACAAAAGTATTTTATCACAGAATTTCAAAAAGTACAGCGCCTATTCGGCATTCAGCTTGTTGACATAAACAAACTTGGCTTGGATAGCAAAATCAAGGAATTCAGATATTCTTTCATTTGCGGAAATGGCTATTCTCCCCCTTCGGGGGGAGAATAGCTTTTTTGTCTACAGTCTGAGCGCCTATTCGGCGTTTCTGGTCAGCCTTCACTCCATCCGTATTCTCCGACCGGAACAGCTCCGTTTCTGCTGCACGCATGTCGCACCATACAAAAAGAAGCCATGATATGCTCATGACTTCTTGTTTGGCTAATCCCACTGAGGTTGATACAATATGAGAAAACAAAAGCGGGGTTCTCGCTAATAGTAGGGGGTAAAACTTGTCAAGAGCAACATGGTTTACATATTTTCTCTTGGGTCATCGACCAAACGGTAGCTCCGCTTCATGCTATAAATGAGCAAATCCCGAAAAGTGCACAAATGCCCCTATTTACATCGAGAAAGCATTTTGAGCAAAAATCTCTTTGTAAAACACAATTTCTGAAATAATTGTATCCTTCATCGAACGAGCCGACACATCTGGAAACGGTGCAGCACAGAAAGTAGATAAACGAAAGAATGAGCCACATCCTCGTAATGCCCTGTTTTTTGCGAAGCTGGCACTTGTCGAAGGCGAGCTTCTGCTTACAGTTTCGGAAGAATACTTCAATATTCCAGCGTTTTGCGTAGATATTGAGAATTTCCAGTGAGGTAAGCTCTGTATGAGCCGATATAAATACTCGAAGTACCCTGGCCTCTCCAAAGGATTTTCAAGATAACTCAGCAAGACAACCGCGTCTTTATACACATTGCGCACCCGTTATACGAATTTGTACAAAATTTCAGATTTGCTCATTTTCTTTTCGCTATTCAAGCCAAGCTTGCTTATGTCAACAAGCTGAACCTAGCGTTAGCTGAGCCTTTTGATGTATAGGAATGGCGCAAATTCGTCGCATGAGACGGCGCTTGAAGCCTTTGGGGGGTTACCCCTCATTAGCGTAGGGAATGCTCTCTGCGGCGCCGGCGCGGCTTACAGCGATAGCGGCAGCCTTGGCGGCTCGCTCCATCACCTTGGATAAATCTTCGTCGTGGGAAAGCCCTGTGACGAAATAACCCGTAAAGGTATCGCCTGCGGCGGTGGTATCGACCGGCTGAACCGGAAAGGCGGGTTGATAGAGAATCTCGTCTCCGCGCATGCAGTATGCGCCGTCTTCGCCCAGCGTCAGCACGATGCCTGCGTTGGGATAAAGTGCTTTCAGCACTGCGAGAATCCGCTTGGGTTCGGTCTCCTGTGTGAGTGCTTTGCCCTCGATTTCGTTGAGCAGAAACCAATCGACGCATGCGAGCGGATAGCTGTTCAGCGTACTGTTTACGGGAGAGGGGTTGAAGATGATTGTCATGCCGCGCTCGGAAGCCATGCGCATGATGGCAGGCGAATGATCCAGCTCATTTTGCAGGATGAGCAAATCGCCTTTATTGAATTCGGAAAGCACACGCTCAATATCTTCATCCAGAACGCGCATGTTTTCTCCGGCAAAGACGATGATGCTGTTTTGTCCGCTTGAGTCTACCTGAATGACGGTGTGCCCGGAAGGACCGGCTGCGTGCTTAACATGGCGCGTATCCACGCCGTGCTTTGCCAGCGTATCCATCAGGATGGCGCCGTCTTCACCGACTACGCCGGCGTGATACACCGTGCCGCCCGCTTTGGCGATGGCGATGGACTGGTTGAGCCCTTTTCCACCGGCGAACACGTTCTTGGCGATTGCCATTTGCGTTTCGCCCGGATGAATCATGTGCTCAACCTGATAGACGTTGTCTATATTCATGGAACCGTAGTTGAGAATCTTCATGCAGGCATTCCTCCTGAATATATAGTGACCGGAATTGTGACAGGGTTCTCTGTGGCAGATGCGATCTGGGGTTTGCGGAGATGATCACAGGACCAGCCCGGGCTTTACTTCCCGTTCCGGTCCTGTGTCTGTTCTGTTTGAAACAGCAGCTGGATCATCTCGAACCGGTGATAACGGTTCAAGCCGTCCATCACTGTTCCTTCTTGGTGGCGTAGGCTGCAACCAGCGCCAGCGCGAGCACCGCGCCCTTGACGGCGGGCAGCACATAGAACGGTACCGCGCAGATGGTCAGGCCGTTTTCCAGCGTGGAAACCATCATCGCGCCGATCAGGGTGCCCAGCGCGTTGGGTCTTTTCCGCGCCGCCGACCGAGCGGCCGACGAACACGGCTGCCAACGACTGCATCAGGTAGTTATCGCAGCACATGACCTGCGCGGAGCTGCCGCGGAGGCAACGAGGATGCCGCCGATGGCGACGAACACCGCGGTAATCATGCCGGCCAGATAGCGGTAAGCCTTGACGTTGATGCCGCTCAGCTTGGCCGCCTGCTTGTTGCCGCCCATGGCGTAGATGAAGCGGCCGTGTTTAGTATACTCCAAGGAAGATGTGCGCGATGATCACGCAGACCAGCATGATGATGATCAGCCAAGGCTCTTTTGCCGATGGCGCTGAAAGAGGGCTCCAGCTTGATGCGCACGGGCTGTGCGCCTGCGGGCGTGCGCATGCCGGTGGAGACCGCGCCGCCGCCAATATACCACTGGCCGATACCCTGATGGACAAACATCAGGGCGCAGGTGGCAAGCATATCCGGAATCTTGCAGACGAGAATGAGGAACATGGTCAGCTGGTACATAATCAGCGTCACGGCGATGGTAATCAGCACGCACGCGAACAGCGGCAGGCCGTACCACAGATACATGCTCACAAACACATAGGCCGAGCAGCTCGCCAGCGTACAGGCGGACATATCAAAGCCGTCCGGCGCCATGGTGACCGTAGCGGCGATGGCGAACACGGTGGTGATGGACATGGCGCGCAGGATGTTGATCATGTTGTTGAACGACATGAAGCGGCTGCCCTTGATGAGCGTGAAGACGATGAAGCACAGCGCCAGCGCGATGACGGCTGCCCAATCCAGCAGGAAGCGCGCGGCGGTCTTGGTCTTCCGCGGGGATGTCGTCGGGATCGGTTTTGGGGTCGTTTGCATAGTAACACCCTTCCTGTGATCGCCCTTAGCGGGCGTACTTGGTTGTGCTGCCGACAGCGTAATGCATGATTTCATCCTCGTCGGTCTTGGCTGTCTCCATTCGGCCATCACGCGCCCGTCAAAGAGCACGTAGATGCGGTCGGTGATGGAAAGCAGCTCGGCGTTTTCGCAGGATGCGTAAATTACGCTGTTGCCGCGCAGAGTAATGTCGTTAATCAGGCGGAAGATATCCTGCTTGGCGCCCACGTCAACGCCCTTGGTGGGCCTCGTCGAAGATGTAAACGTCGCAGTCTGCCGCCAGCCATTTGCCTACGGCGACCTTCTGCTGATTGCCGCCGGAAAGATTTTTGACATGCTGCTTGATGGAAGGCGTTTTGATATCCAGCCCCTCCACGTATTCATGCGCGTTCTTTTCCGTTTTGGCTTTGCTGACGAAAGAGCCGTTGCAGAACTTGCTCAGTGCAGCAGCAGACAGGTTGAGGGTGACGTTTTCGTTGACCAGCACGCCCTCTTTGCGGCGCTCTTCAGGAACCAGCGCGATTCCGTTTTTCACCGCCTGAGAGGGGTTGTTGATCTTCAGCTCGCGACCGCCCAGCAGCACGCTGCCAGAGGTGCGCTCGTACGCGCCGAAGATGGTTTTGCACAGCTCGGATTTGCCTGCGCCGACCAAACCAGCGATGCCGACAATCTCGCCCCTTTGCGCACATAGAAGGATACGTCTTCGACCTTGCCGTCTGCGCCGCAGAGGTTCTTGACCTCAAAGACCTTTTCGCCGATCTGCGCCTTTTCTTTGTGGAATTGCTCTTCAAAGGTGCGTCCCAGCATTTTTTCGACGATTTCACGCGAGGTGGTCTCTTTGGTCACCGGGGAGGTATCCACGATCACGCCGTTGCGCATGACGGTATATTTCTCGCAGATCTGGAGAATTTCATGGATTCGGTGGGAAATGAAGATGATGGCGATATTCTCGGTTTCCTGAAGGTGCTTGACCAGCCGGAAGAGCTCCGCGGTTTCCGTGTCGCTCAGGGGCGCGGTTGGCTCGTCCAAAATCAGGAAATTACATTCGTTGGCTATGGCGCGGGCGATGAGAACCATCTGCTTCTGCGCGAGGGAGAGGTCCTGCACCAGCGTGCGAACGTTGACGTCGATATGGAGCTTCTCCAGCACCCGTTTGGCGTCGGTGCGCAGTTGAGCCCAGTTCATCAGGGGCTTGCCCTTTGCGGACATGACCATATCGTTGAGCATCACGTTTTCAGCGACGGAGAGCGTCGGCACCAGCGCCATATCCACTTCCTGATACACAATCTGGATGCCCAGTTTTTTCGCGGCCATGGGCGTTCGCAGCTCCACAACCTTGTCGTTGAGATAGACCTCGCCGGTATAGTCGGGGTTTGCGCCCGCAAAGACCTTCATCAGAGTGGATTTGCCCGCTCCGTTCGCGCCCACGAGCGCCCGGATTTCGCCGGTGCTGACTTCGAAGTTTACATCGGTCAACGCCTTCACACCGGGAAATTCGATGGAAACATTCCGGGTTCCAAGAGTCAGCTTGTCCATGGATTTCCCTCTTCTCTATTTCTGCCCGAGGCAGTTTCTTTTCGAAGATTGATTTCATAAGAATGATTTCAAAAGACGGGTTCGAAGATTTTTCAGGGGTTCTTTTCGAAGAAGAAGCGCCGGAGCAAAGACTCCGACGCTTCTTTTGTCAAGAAACATTGCTCAGAATGGTTTTTTGACGTGCTTACCGGAACTTAGTGAATCAGTTCGGCGGGCATCCAGTCAGCCACGGACAGATAGCCGAGGTTGCCGTAAGGTCTCGCCGGCCACGTCGGCCAGATTCTCGACGGTGTGATCTTCGCGCAGCGCCTCAGCCTTGATGGCGGTGCCCGGAACTTCGACCACGTCCACGCCGTAGGTCTTGGTGGCAGGATCATAGATCTTATCATATTCGCCGGCCATTTCAAGCATGAGGATACGCATGCCGATTTCGCCGTTCATGGTCCAGTCGGTGGTGCCGGCCGCGGGCCCACAGGTCGGGCGGTTCTGCATGTTGGTCACGTCGACCTGATCGATATCGACGGAGCCCATCGGCAGCGCGGCGCCCTCGGTGCCGTTAAACATGGCGTTCTCTTCGATCGCCTTGTAAACGCCCTGACCGTAGAGATCGTAGTAAGCGATGACGCCGTCCACGTCTTCACGGTTGATGGATTGCAGATACGCGGCGGTCACGGCGTTGGCGGAGTCAACGCTGTCCTGCAGCGGCTGGATTTCGCCGACGGTCTTGATCTTACCGGCTGCCTCATACTCCTGCCAGCCAACCTCGCGGCGGTCAAATGGGCTGTTGTAGTTGGGGCCGCGCCAGACCTTAATCAGGCGGGCGCCTTCGCCGAACTTGGCGATCATGTCGTCGAGCAGAACGGTGACCAGACTCTTATCCTGCTGGAACATCTGCGTGATGCCGGGATCTTCTGGTATTCGCCGTCCGTGTAGAACTGGGTATCGAAGCACACGATCTTCATTTCCGGGTACTTCTCGGCCACTTCCTTCAGGAAGACGTAGGAGCCGTCCTGATTGCCGTGGGAGATGAGCAGGCCGTCATACCCTGCGGCAGCGCAGCTGTTGATGGTGTCCATCCAGGCGTTGAAATCGCCATTGCAGAAGAAAAAGTCGAAATCGACGTCCAGCGCCTTGCACAGGTCAGCGCAGGAATCCTTCCACATCTGGAAGATGGTGGCAGAAGGCAGCAGCATCACGTAAGCGACCTTCTTGCCGGCGACAGGGTTCTCGGTCTCCGCGACGGCGCCCGCGCACATGGTCAGCGCCAGCATCAGAGCCAGAACGATAGCGAGGATCTTTTTCATGGTAACCCTCCTGTTCAATTTTTCAGGGCAATCTCCGTGCCCTTTTGTTGCATTTAGTATAATCTTTGGACGCTGATTTGTCAAGCATTGTTCAAATAAAATTATGCTGTATTAAGTTTAGTTGTTTAGCTGTGAACAAAAAACGGAATTTTTTTAAGATATGTCAAGGCTTTTTAAATTGTCAGATCGTCAGATGTTTAGTCGTCCTCAAACGTCCACTGTCAAATGTGCTAAAAATCATCGCCGTTCCTGTTGACATTGCTAAACAATGGCCATATAATAGTAAGTGGTAAACAACTGAACCGTTCATTAAACAAAAACTAAACGAATTAGCGGCGCAGAAACGCAAAGGAGCAGGTGACAGATTTATGGAAAACAGACGCTACCCCACGGACGCCGAGGCAAAAAACTGATCGTTGAAATCGGCCGCAGAATGTATGCAAAGAACTTCGTTGCCGCCAACGACGGCAATATCAGCTGCAAGGTGGATGAAAACACCATCTGGACCATGCCCACCGGCGTATCCAAGGGCTTTATGACGGAGGACATGCTCGTCAAGCTCCGGCTGGACGGCACGGTGATCTCAGGGCGAGCGCGGCCCTTCCAGCGAGGTCAAGATGCATTTGCGCGTCTACAATGAAAACCCCGATGTCGGCGGCGTGTGCCACGCCCATCCGCCCATCAGCACATCCTTCGCCATCGCCGGCATGAGTCTGGATCGCGCCATCTATCCCGAGGCGCTGGTCAATCTGGGCACAGTGCCCTGCGTTCACTACGAAACCCCCGGCTCTCAGGGCATCCCCGACAGCGTCGCGACCCTATTGTAAGGATTACAACGCGCTGCTGCTCGCCAACCACGGCGCGCTGGCATGGGGCAAAGATTTGATGGAAGCGTGGTATCGGCTGGAATCCACCGAGCATTACGCCATGGTCATCATGTATACCGGCAACATCATCGGCAAAGCCAACGTGCTGAGCTGCGATCAGGTCGGCGAGCTGGTGGAGATCCGCCGCCGCATGGGCATCAGCAGCGGCGGCATTCCGGCCTGCACCGCGCGCCCCACCAACACCACGGACGTGGTCGCAGGGGCACAACCCCGTGCAGAGCGAGCCCCGCACGCTGAAGACCTACGGCGCGCAGGAAGCCGCGCCTTCCTCCTGTGGCTGCGCGGGCGGAAGCGCCGCCAACGATGAGGCCGAGCTGGAAGCGATTACGCGCGCGGTGCTCGAACGCCTGAAGGGGATTCGCTGACGCGAAAGACCGGCGAACCCCGCATAAAACGTGAAACCGAGGTGCATGCGATATGAAAGCCATCGTCATCGGCGGCGTGGCGGCCGGAATGTCCGCTGCCTCCAAGCTCCGGCGCGTCAAGCCGGACGCGCAGATTGTGGTGTATGAGCGCGGCGGCTTCCTCTCCTACGGCGCATGCGGCCTTCCTTATTATGTGGGCGGCTTCAACGACGATCCCGCGAAACTGATCGCCCGGACGCAGGCCGTCTACAAAAGATGCGCATCGAGACGCATCTGTTCCACGAGGTCACGCGGGTCGATCCCGAAAGGAAGACCGTAACAGTTCGAAATCTGGATACGGGCGCCGTCTTTGAAGACGCTTATGACGTGCTCATGGTTGCGACCGGCTGCAACAGCGTCAACCCCAAAATCCCCGGCGCGGATTCGCCCGCCGTCTTCTACCTCAAGACGATGGAGGACGGCCTGCTCCTGCATGAGATTCTCCGCCTGCGCGACGTCACCCGCGTGGCCGTGGTCGGCGGCGGATACATCGGGTTGGAGATGGCCGAGGCGCTGCTGCATTTAGGCAAGGATGTCACGCTCATCGAGGCTGGGCCGCGCCTGCTCGCCTCCTTTGAGCCGGAGTTTTCCGAGCTGGCGGCGCAGGAGTTGAGAAAAACGGCGTGCGCGTGCGCGTGGGCTGCCGTGTGCAGGAAATCGCCGACGGTGGCAGCGAGCGCATCGTGCGCACCAGTCAGGAGACTTCCCCTGCGATATGATCCTCATGTCCGTGGGCGTAGTTCCGGCGACGGATTTTCTGCGCGATACGGGCATCCGCATGGCGCGCAACGGCGCGATACTCGTGGATCGAGAGATGCGCACGTCGCTGAACATATCTACGCCGCGGGCGACTGTGCCGTTGTCTATCACCGGCTGATGGATGAGGATTACTTCATTCCGCTGGGCACTTACGCCAACAAATGCGGGCGCATCGCCGGTGGCAACATGGCCGGGGCGCACGAGAAATTCGTCGGCGCGCTGGGCACCGCCGCCATCAAGGTCTGCGGACTTGAAATGGGGCGCACCGGCATGAGCGAAAAAGGACGCGGCGCGGTTGGGCATCGACTACAGCACGAAGCTCGTCACGGCCAACGATCACCCCGCGTATTACCCCGCCCCCCACCAAACTGGTCATCAAACTCATCTATGATACCCGCACTCGCCGTCTTCTGGGTGCCTGCGTGGCAGGCGAAAAGGGCGCGGTGATGCGCGCCGATATCTTCGCCGTGGCGATTCATGCGGGCATGACGACGGACGAGCTGGGCATGGTGGACCTCGCCTATGCGCCGCCCTTTTCAGGCGTATGGGACGCGGTTCACATCGCCGCAAACGCCGCCAAGTGAGGTGCATATGAACAAACTCTGTACGCTCGCCGAAGCGATTTCCCTCGTTCGCGACGGAGACTGCGTGGGGCTGGGCGGCAACACGCTCAACCGCGCGCCCATGGCGGCCGTCTTCGAGCTGATCCGTCAGGGGCGGAAAAACCTGCGCGTCGTCAAGACGGCGGGCGCGATGGATGTGGATGCGCTGTGTCTGGGCGGCTGCGCCGGCGTTGTGGACGCGGGTTTTGTCAGCTACGAAAGCCAATACGGGCTTGCCCAACGTTACCGTTTCTTCGTTCAGAAGGGGCTGGTTCGCGCCAATGAACATGCTTGCTACACCGTCATTTCCGCCCTGCGCGCCGCCAGCTATGGCATCCCGTTCATGCCGGTGCGCGGGCTGAAGGTCAGCGACCTTCGGCAGGTCAACGATTACTTTGCCGATGTGACGGATCCCTTTACGGGCGAAACGCTGGCGGCGGTGCAAGCCATCCGGCCGGACTTCGCCATCGTCCATGCGCAGGTGGCTGATGCACAAGGCAACGCAAGTTTTGAAGGCCCGCTGTATGAGGACGCGCTCCTCTCCCGTGCGGCCAAAAAAGTGATCGTCACCGCTGAGCGCATCGTGGGCGACGGCTGGTTTTCGGCGGGCGAGCAAAAAGGCGAATATCCCGCACTTTATGACTGCGGCCGTGGTGCATGCTCCGCGCGGCGCGTCCCCCTGCGCCTGCTACGGTTATTACGAGCCGAATGATTCGCTGATTCGCGCATTCCTTGCTCTTGACAGCAGGGAAGCGCTTCTCGATTTTGTTCAGGGGAGGAAAGAGCCATGATCAGACCCTGCGACATGATGGTCGTCGCGATGTCCCGATTGATCGGCGACGGCGACACGGTATTCCATGGCGTATCCTCCCACATGCCCATGATCGCCACGCTGCTGGCAAAAAAGACGCACGCGCCTAACGCGGTGCACCTGAACATTCCCGGCGGCGTTGATCCCGTCAAGCCTGCCCTGCGGGAATACACCAGCGCGGGCGGCGAACTGTGGGAAAGCGCCTGCGCAAAGCTTCCGCTGATGGAGGTTTTCGATTTGAGCATGCGCGGCGGGCTGGATGTCGCATTTTCAGCGGCGTGCAGTTCGATTCTCGCGGTCATGTCAATGCCTCTGTCATCGGCGATTACCACAAGCCCAAGGTTCGCCTTCCTGGCGGCGCGGGCAGTGCGGTGCTGATTCCGACGGCGCGGCGCGCGATCATCTGGCGCACCAAGCACGATAAGCGCACCTTCACCGGAAAGGTGGATTTCGTCACCGCGCGGGGCAACGTATCCGACATTGTCACCCCGCTGTGCGTGTTCACCATGCACGAAGGCGAGCTGATTCTGAAATCCGTTCACCCGACCTCCTCGATTGAGGAAGTGGCGGCTAACACCGGCTTCCCCATCCGCTATTTCTCCATCGAGCAGACGCCGCCCCCCACGTCGGAGGAGCTGCGCGCCCTGCGCGAGATCGACCCCATGGATTACCGGAGCATCGAGTTCCGATGATTGCTCCTTTGGAAACGATAAAAAACAAGATAGAAAGGAAGTCCAGCATTATGTCTCGTTTCGACACCTATTTTCTCATGAAGGAAGCCGACGTCATCGAATACGTCAAGGCCAAAAGTATCCCGATTTCTTCGCGCCTGAAGCCGTGCTGACCGTCAAGGAAATCGGCGACGGCAACCTGAACTACGTCTTCCGCGTCATCGAGAAAGCCACCGGCAAGTCCATCATCGTCAAGCAGGCCGGCGTGTCGCTTCGTATTTCCGCTGAGATGAAGGTATCTACCGACCGGAACCGCATCGAGAGCGAAATTCTCCAGATTCAGGATAAGTACGCGCCCGGTCTGGTGCCCAAAATCTATGGCTATGATACCGTGATGTGCGCCTGCGCGATGGAAGATCTTTCCGACCACGCCCTGATGCGCTATGCGCTCATGCGCCATGAAACCTTCCCGCGCTTTGCGGAGGATATTTCGACCTACATGGTCAACACCCTGCTCAAGACCACCTGACGTGGCCATGGAGCACAAGGAAAAAGAAGGCCATGGTCAAGAGCTTTATCAACCCCGAGCTGTGCGAAATCACCGAGGATCTGGTGTTGACCGAGCCGTATAACGACTGCAACCACCGCAACAACGTCTTCCGCCTATTGCCGACTTCGTGAAGAAGGAGCTCTACGAGGATGAGGCGCTCAAGCTGGCCGTCGCCAAGATCAAGTTTGAGTTTATGAACAACGCGCAGGCGCTCATCCACGGCGACCTGCGCACACCGGTTCCATCTTCGTCAAGCAGGATTCCACCCGCGTGTTCGATCCGGAATTCGCCTTCTACGGCCCGGATGGGCTATGACATCGGCAACGTCGTGGCGAACATGATTTTCGCGTGGGACAATGGCCGCCGCGGGCGCGGACGCTTTCTGCGACTGGTGCCTCAAGGCCATCGCCGACACCATCGACCTGTTCTGCGAGAAGTTCCTCGTGTGCTTTGACGCCTGCGTGACCGACCTGATGGCCAAGACCCTGGCTTTAAGGAATACTATCTGGACAGTATCCTCTCCGACACGGCCGCATACGCCGGCACCGAGCTGATTCGCCGCACCGTGGGCATGGCGAACGTCAAGGACGTGACCACCATCGCCGATGAGGCCAAGCGCGCCCACGCCGAGAAGGTCAACATTCTCTGCGCCAAGGATTACATTATGAACCGCACGGCGTTCAAGAACGGTGCGGACTTCATCGCCGCTGTCATGCGCGCCGACGAGGCTGCCAAGTAACGCCGAGGAAAAGGAGGAGACCACCATGGCTGAGCAAAAGAACATTATGAGTTATGAAACCGTCGCGCTGGATGACGAGCAGAGCGCGCTGGTGATTTTGGATCAGACCAAGCTGCCCTACGAGGTCGAGGTGCTGCACCTGACCGAACAGAAGGATATCTGGGACGCAATTTACCTGCTCAAGGTGCGCGGCGCGCCCGCCATCGGCGTGGCCGGCGGCTTCGGCGTGTATCTGGCCGCCAAGCGGATTCAGGCGGACAACTATGACGAGTTCTACACCCAGTTCAAGAAGGCGAAGGAATATCTCGATTCCTCCCGCCCGACGGCGGTGAACCTCTCCTGGGCGCTCAACCGCATGGAGAAGGTCGTCACGGACAACAAGGACAAGTCCATTCCCGAAATCAAGGAGCTGCTGCATAAAGAATGTGTCGCCATCAAGGATGAGGACGTGTGGATGTGCCGCCAGATCGGCGAATACGGCCTGAGCCTCATCAAGGACGGCGACGGCATTCTGACCCACTGCAACGCCGGTCAGCTCGCAACCTCCAAGTACGGCACGGCGCTGGCGCCCATTCATCTGGGACGTGAACGCGGCATGAATTTCCGCGTGTTCACCGATGAAACCCGCCCGCTGCTTCAGGGTGCCCGCCTGTCCTCCTTCGAATTGCAGGCCGACGGTGTAGATACGACCGTCATCTGCGACAACATGGCCTCACAGGTCATGAAGAACGGCTGGGTCAACGCGGTGTTCGTCGGCTGTGACCGGGTGGCGGCCAACGGCGACGCCTGCAACAAGATCGGCACCAGCGGGGTGGCCATCCTGGCCAAGCACTACGGGATCCCCTTCTATGTGCTGGGCCCGACCTCGACGATCGACATGTCCATCGAAAAGGGCGAGGATATCCACATTGAGCAGCGTCCTGCCGAGGAAGTCACCGAGATGTGGTATAAGAAGCGCATGGCGCCCGAGGGCGTCAAGGTCTACAACCCCGCGTTCGACTTTGCGGATAACGAGCTGATTGCCGGTATCGTCACCGAATACGGCATTGCCCGCCCGCCGTACACCGAGAGCCTCAAGGAAATCTTCAAGAAGAAGGCCGAAGCCGAGGCCGCCAAAAGAAGTGAGAGCGGAACGCCGAAGCCCGCCCCATTTAGGGACGGGCGGGCGTTCCATAAAAGGAGAGCTATGAACGAGAAAGAATTGCGCGCTGCTGTGGAGCGGGTGATTCTGTCGGAGCTGGCTAAAATCGGTGAGCCCTATGTGCCGGTGATGTCCTCTAACCGCCATTGCCACCTGTGTCAGGCGGATGTAGAACGGCTCTTCGGCGCGGGATATCGGCTGACGAAGCTGCGCGATCTGGTGCAGCCGGGGCAGTTCGCCTGCAATGAGCGCGTGACCATCGAGACCGAGAAGGGAAGACGACGCTGCGCGTGGTCGGCCCTGCCCGCGACCGGACGCAGGTAGAGCTGTCGCTGACCGACGCCATCAAGCTGGGGCTGCGGCCGCCCATCCACATGAGCGGCGAGCTGGAGGGGAGCCGGGGTGTGTGCTGTCCAGCGGCAATGCCCGAATCACCCTTTCAAGCGGCGTCATCGTGGCGGCACGTCACCTGCATATGTCTCCGGAGGAGGCGCAAGCCTTGACCTTCGGGATGGCGACATGGTCAGCCTTCGCGTGGAGGGACCGCGCCCGGCGACACTGGATGGCTTCATCGTGCGAAGCGGCGCGGCGCATCGACTGGAGGCGCATATTGATACGGACGAGGCGAATGCCTGCGCCCTGCGGGACGGTCAGCTTTGCCGCGTGATTCGGCGCGAAGGCGCAGATGTCTGCGCACCCGGCAACACCGGATTGGCGGCTGCGCTGGGCGGTATGCTGCTGGGCGGCACACCAATCCAAGCTGCTGCACAGTCTCCCATACCCCGCCCTGCTCCAGAGTGAGCCGATTGGCAGGGACGCGATGCTCGACCTATCGGGCGAGGCGCGCAGGCTGATTACCGAGGACGATGTGCGCCGCGCGAGCAGCGCGGCTACCGGATCATTCGCTATGCGCCGGATGCGATTCTCACGCCGCTGGCGCGGGATATCGCCGCAGAAAAGCGCATCGAGCTGGCTTCGGCGGTTCACTGATCCCGCGCGCGGGAAGACCCGCTTTCAGGAAAGGAAAAAACAGCCATGGCATTGACAGAACAGCAAATCAGGCAGATCACGGATGAAATCGTGCGAAGCCTTACGAAATCCATGAAGGAGGAAGCGCCTGCTGCGCCGCCGCAAACGGACGGCTGCACCGGCCGCTGGCTGTGCGACACTGCGGAGGAAGCGGTGGCCAACGCCAAGGCCGCGCAAGCGCAGCTCTCCGAAATGACACTGGAAAAGCGCGGCGAGCTGATTGCCGCCATGCGCAAGGCGGGCATCGACAACGCCGAATATCTCGCGCGGCTCGCCTATGAAGAAACCGGATACGGACGTGTTGCCGACAAGGTGCAGAAGAATCTGCTCGTCAGCCGCCGCACCCCGGCATCGAGGATCTGGTGACCCGATGCGAGACGGGCGACAAGGGCATGATGCTCATCGAGCAGGCGCCCTTCGGCGTGATTGGCTCCATCACCCCTTCGACCAATCCCACATCCACCGTCATCAACAACTCGATCAGCATGATCGCGGCGGGGAACGCAGTGGTCTTCAATCCCCATCCCGCCGCCAAGCGCGCCTCGCAGGAGGCCATGCGCCTGATGGTGGAGGCGATTGTATCCGCCGGCGGCCCGGCGACGCTCATCACCACGGTGAAGGAGCCGACGCTGGAAAGCGGCAACGTCATCATGAACCATAAGGACATTCCGCTGCTGAGCATCACGGGCGGCGAGGCGGTTGTCGCCGTGGCGATGAAGACCAGCAAAAAGGTCATCGCCGCGGGTCCCGGCAATCCCCCCGTCATCGTGGACGACACCGCCGATATCCCCGAAGCGGCCAAACGCATCGTCGATGGCGCGGCGTTTGACAACAACGTGTTGTGCATCGCGGAGAAGGAGGTTTTCGCCTTCTCGGGCATCACCGACAGGCTGATGAGCGAAATGGAACGGGTCGGCGCCTTCCGCATTTCCGGCGAGGACATCGACAAGGTGATGCGCACCACGCTCATCAACAAGGACGGACACTACGTCATCAACCGCAAATACGTCGGGCGCGACGCGGCGGTGATCCTGCGCGACGCGGGCGTTCGCTTCACCGGCGACCCGAGACTGGTCATCGCCGAGGTCGATCGCAATCACCCGTTTGTGACCACCGAAATGCTCATGCCGGTGCTGGCAATCGTGCGCGTGCGCGATATCGACGAAGCGATAGAAGAAGCCTTCCGCGCCGAGCGGGGCTGCAAGCACTCCGCGATGATTCATTCGAGCAACGTGCACAACATGAGCAAGGCGGCGCGTAAGCTCAATACCACGATTTTGTGAAGAACTCCTCCAGCTTTTCCGGCTTGGGCTTCGACGGAGAGGGCTATACGACGATGACCATCGCCACCCCGACCGGCGAAGGCGTGACCAGTGCGCGTTCCTTCACGCGCCTGCGCCGCTGCGTGCTGTACGGAGACTTCCGCATCTGCTGATCACGAGAGGATGCGTTGGTTATGAACATTGTTGAATCCATCCGCGCTGCCGGTGTCGTCGGTGCGGGCGGCGCGGGTTTTCCCGCTCACGTCAAGCTCAACGGTAAGGCTGAGTATGTAATCGCCAATGGCGCTGAATGCGAGCCGCTGCTGCGCGTGGATCAGCTGCTGATGCAGCGCGAGGCAAAGCGCGTCGTGCGCGGTGTGGCGCTGGCCATGGAAGCCACAGGCGCAGCACGCGGTGTCATCGCCACCAAGGCGCATTATCACGACGCTATACATGCGCTGGAACAGGCGCTCGGCGGCAGAAACGATATCACGCTGCACCTGATGGACAGCTATTATCCCTCCGGGGACGAAAAATCCATCATCTTCGAGGTCTCAGGGCGCGTGGTTCCCAGTGGAAAGCTGCCGCTCGATGTGGGCTGTGTGGTCAGCAATGTGGCAACACTGGTCAACATCAGCGCTGCCGTAGAGGGAACGCCCGTCATCCGCAAGGATGTGACTGTGGGCGGCGAGGTTCCTCATCCCATCACGGTCACGGTGCCCATCGGTTCTCCGATTCGCGAGGTCATCGCGCTTTCCGGTTTCAGTGGAAGCCGCGAGAACTTCGCTCTGATCGTCGGCGGTCCCTGCATGGGCAGACTGGAGGAAGACTGGGATGCGCCCATCACCAAGACCACGGGCGGTCTGCTGCTGCTCAGGCGGATGCATCCGTTGATCGTCCGCCGCACCCAAAGCCCGGAGAGGATGCTGAAGGTGGCGCGCGCCGTGTGCTGCCAGTGCAGCCAATGCACGCAGATGTGCCCGCGCAATGCGCTGGGGCTGAATGTGCAGCCGCATAAGGCGATGCGGGCACTCATCACCGGAAACGGTGCGCTGCTGGGAGATCCTAAGACCATTTTGGCATGTTCCAGCTGCGGCGTTTGTACGAATTATGCCTGTCACATGGGGCTTGTCCTCCGAGGTGATGGCATTGTACAAAAGCGAGCTGAGCAAAAACGGTATTCGTCCCGAGCCGGAAATGGATATCACCCCGATCCCTTTATCACATACAAGCGGGTGCCGGTCAGCCGCCTCATTGCCCGAATGGGCTTGAGCGCTTATGACGTGCCTGCTCCCTATACCGAAACGGGCTATCAGCCCGACTCGGTGACGCTGCTGCTCCGTCAGCATGTGGGAAGCCTGCCGTGCCGGTCGTGCGCACGGGCGACCGTGTGCATGCGGGCGACGTGATCGCCGAGATCCCCCGAAAAGTCACTGGGCGCAAGGATTCACGCGCCGATTGACGGCATCGTCACCCGTGTCGATGCAAAAAGCGATACAGGTCGCAGGAGGTGAAAGCGCATGACCGCCATTGGCGTGGTGGAGACGGTCAGCATCCCGCTGGGTGTGCTAGCGGGTGATCAGATGGTCAAAACGGCACTAGGTGGAACTTGTGACGGCGCAGACGGTTTGCGCGGGCAAGTACATCGTCGTCGTCAGCGGCGAGATTGCGGCGGTACGCTCTGCTGTTGCGGCAGGCATAGAAAGCGCGGCAAGCGCACTGGTGGACAGTCTTGTCATCGCCAACGTGGACGAACGCGTTGTGGCGGCGATGGCGGGCGCGTGCCCGGTCGAGCAGGTGCAGGCCGTGGGCGTGATGGAAACCTTCTCGCTGGCCAGTTCGATCAGTGCGGCGGATACCGCCGTCAAAGCAGCGGACGTGGAATTGATCGAGGTTCGTCTAGGGCGCGGCATGGGCGGCAAATCGTTTGTCATCGTGACGGGCGAGGTCGCCGCGGTGGAGGCCGCCGTGCAGGCGGCGGAAGGAAGCGAGCAGACGCAGGGGCTCATCAGTTCCAGCGTCGTGATCCCCTCGCCGCACATGGACATCATTCGCGCGCTGCTATGACGGCGGCGCGGAGAAGCGCATCAAAAAACAAGAAAGCAAAATCCAGAAAATAAGATCAAAAAGCAAAGAAAAAGGAGATATTCACCATGATGGAAGCGCTGGGTATGATTGAAACCAAGGGTTTGGTCGGTTCGATTGAGGCAGCCGACGCGATGGTCAAAGCGGCGAACGTGCATCTGATCGGCAAGGAGCACGTGGGCGGCGGCCTGGTGACCGTCATGGTCCGGGGCGACGTGGGCGCCGTCAAGGCCGCTGTGGAAGCGGGCGGCGCCGCGGCCAAGCGCGTGGGCGAATTGGTCAGCGTACACGTCATCCCCCGTCCCCATGGCGATGTGGAGAGATTCTCCCCAAGGTCGCCGTCACCGAGGTAAAAAGGGCGTTCCCGCCATAGAACGAAAGGAGTTATCACAATGGAAAAGCAAGCGCTGGGTATGGTTGAAACCAAGGGTTTGGTCGGTTCGATCGAGGCGGCCGACGCGATGGTCAAGGCGGCGAACGTGCATTTGATCGGCAAGGTTCATGTGGGCGGCGGTCTGGTGACGGTGATGGTTCGCGGCGACGTCGGTGCGGTGAAGGCCTCCGTGGAGGCAGGCGGCGCTGCGGCCAAGCGCGTGGGCGAATTGGTCAGCGTGCACGTCATTCCGCGCCCGCACGAGGATGTGGAAGCCATTTTGCCCAAGCTGTAAGCAACGGGAGGGAAAAACGCCATGCTGAAAGGTATTTCTCCAATTCTCACACCGGAACTGCTCAAAATCCTTGCCGAAATGGGGCATGGCGATGAGCTGGTTATCGGCGACTGCAATTTTCCTGCGCAATCCATGGGCAGGCGCTGTGTGCGTTGCGACGGGCACCGCGGCACGGAGCTGCTTGACGCGATTCTTGCCCTGTTCCCGCTGGATCAGTTCGTGGAGGCGCCCGTCACGGTGATGGCGCCCGCGCCCGGCGCGATGGATGGAAACCCGCCGATTTGGGCGGAGTTTGCCGAAATCGTTGAAAAGCATCAGCCCGGCACGAAGAGCGCAGCGATTGATCGCTTTGCTTTCTATGACCGCGCTAAGAATGCCTATGCAACCGTGGCAACGGGTGAAAATGCACTTTACGCTTGTATCATCATAAAAAGGGCTGCATCATCTGATACGGATTTCCCTTAAAACACTTCTTTAAACCGCCGCGAAGCGAAGTCAGACTTTGCATGCGGCGGCGTATCGCAAAACGGATATTCCCCGATTTCCCTAAAAAATCAGAGCATTATCGTATAGAAGGAGAGACAAGGCGATGAAGAAAATCATCAACACACCGGAAACATTCATTCCCGAAATGCTGGAAGGCATTTATGCCGCTCACCCTGACGAATTGATGTGCGTTGAGGGTGATCTTCACTGCCTTGTCTCCAAGCGCAAACACGCGGGCAAGGTGGGCATTGCAACCGGAGGCGGCTCCGGACATCTCCCGCTGTTCCTTGGCTACGTGGGTGAAGGCATGCTCGACGGTTGTTCCATCGGCGATGTGTTCCAGTCTCCCAGCGCCGAGCAGATGCTTGCCGTGACCAAAGCGATCGACCAAGGCGCGGGCGTGCTCTACATCTACGGAAACTATAACGGCGATATTTTCAACTTCGATATGTCAGCCGAAATGGCGGATATGGAAGAGGATATCCCGCGTGGAAAGCGTCGTCGCGGGCGAGGATGTCGCATCCGCTGCTCCATCTGTCGAGGGCGAGCCGAATCACCGCCGCGGCGTGGCGGGCATCTTCTTCGTGTATAAATGCGCGGGCGCTGCTGCCGCGGCAGGACTGACGCTCGACGAGGTCAAGCGCGTTGCGCTCAAGGCTTGTGCCAACGTCCGCACGATGGGTGTGGCGCTGACCTCCTGCACCGTGCCGCGCGTGGGTCATCCCAGCTTTGAAATCGGTGAGGACGAAATGGAAATCGGCATGGGTATTCACGGCGAGCCAGGCATCCGCCGCGGCAAACTGCGCCCTGCCGACGAAATCGTAGACAGATGATGAACCCCATTCTGGCTGATATTCCTTACGCCGCGGGCGACGAGGTGGCGGTGCTTGTCAACGGCCTCGGCGCAACACCGCTGGAGGAACAGTATGTTATGTTCCGCCGCGTAAAGCAGATTCTCGACGAGAAGGGCATCAGAGTGTTCCACACCTATGTGGGCGAATATGCAACCTCCATGGAAATGGCGGGTGCGTCCATCTCGCTGCTCCGGCTGGACGACGAGCTGAAGACCTATCTCTCCGCGTCGGCCGATACCCCGTTCTTCAAGCAGTTCCAACTGTGAGAAAGGAGGGGTTGACATGAATGCAGCCGATTTCCGCGCGTTGATGGAGCGCTGGGCCGTTGTGATGGCCGATCACCGCGATTGGCTCATCCAGTTGGACAGCGTGGTGGGCGACAGCGACTTGGGGCTGACCATGAGCGATGGCTTCCGCGCTGCCGCAGATGCCGTGAATGGAGCGCCCGCCGCCGATGTTGGCAAAACGGCGTACATGGCCGGAAAGGCGATGGCCAGCGCCGTGCCCTCCACGATGGGAACTTTGATGGCAAGTGGTCTGATGAATGCAGGAAAAATGCTGAAAGGTGTCGAAAAGTGTAATGCCAAACAGGAGGTCGAGTTTTTCCGGGCATACTTTGACGGGGTTAAGAGCCGCGGCAAGGCTGAACTGGGCGACAAAACCTTCCTGGACGGATTGTATCCCGCCATCGAAGCACTGGACAACGCCATCAACAGCGGTATAGAGGAGGCAGGGGCTGCGCGCCTTGCGGCGCAGGCGGCGTGGACTGCCTTTGAAAACACAAAAGGAATGCTCGCCAAACATGGTCGAATGGCTATTCGCGGTGAGCAGTCGCGTGAGCTGCTCGATCCCGGCGCAGCTGTTGCCGCTCTGCTGATGAGGGGATACGCTGATTTTAAAGCAGACAGCGAGTGATTGCCATGACCATCCGAGAGATTGCGGCCATCGCCGGCGTATCGCCGGCGGCGGTGTCTCTGGTTATCAATAACAAAAAAGGGGTCAGCGCGGAGACGCGCCGCCATATTCAGAGCATCATGGAGGAATGCGGCTACGTGCCTGCACCCGTTCGGCGCAAGGCCGACCGCTTCCGCCTGATGATCCTCAAATTCCGTGCGCACGGCATCGCCTTGGAGGAAAATCAGGGCTTTACCGCGTCCATCATCGACCGGATCGAGAGCGAATGCAGACGGTTCGCCTTCGACCTCGTCATGTGCAACTGCGAACCGGCCACGGCCGCGACGACCATCCGGAGCCTGATGGAAAACCCGCCCGACGGCGTGATCCTGATCGGCACAGAGCTGCGCGAGGCGGATTACGAGCTCTTTAAGCTGTTCACCGTGCCGTTCGTGGTGCTGGATAACAACATCCTCTTGGAGAACGTGGACAGCGTGGTGATGGCGAACCGGGAGTTGACCGCGCAGCTCGTGCGGTATCTGTACAGTTTGGGGCACCGCGAAATCCAGTATTACAAGTTCACCCAGCCGGTCAACAACTGCGACGAGCGCTACGAGGGTTATTTGCAGGAGCTTCACCGTCTGGGGCTGGAGCCATCTGAACCCATCATGCTCAAGCCCACCGTGGACGGCGCGTTTGAGGATATGAAGCGGCTGATTAAAAGCGGAGAATATGTGCCGCACGGCGCGGCAATTGCCGACAACGATACCGTTGCCATCGGCGCGATCAAGGCGATTCGAGAGGCGGGCTATTCCATTCCCGAGGATATTTCCATCGTCGGCTTTGACGATATTCCCTTCAGCGCGGTGACCATGCCCGCGCTGACCACAATGCGCATTTCCCGATCCCAGATGGGCACACTGGCGGTGGATCTGATCCGCAAACGCATCAAGAATCTGGATTGGCCGGGCATGCACATGCACATCGGCGGCAAGCTGATCGTTCGCAACAGCACCCGCGCGGTGGACGACTGAGCGGAGGAAACAACATGCTGGTAGGCCGTGTGACGGGCAGCGTCGTCAGCACCAACAAGTGCGATTCGCTGCGGGGGCCAAGCTGCTTATCGTGCAGCCGGTCGATCTTGAAACGCTGCAAATGAAGGACGATTATGTCGTCTGTGTAGACGACGTCGGCGCGGGCGAAGGCGATCTGGTGTTCTGCGCATACGGAAGCTCAGCGCGCCAATCCGACACCACCAAAAAGGTTGCGTCCGATTTCAGCATCTATGGCATTGTGGATTCCATCGATATGCGCGGCGCGCGCACCTACGACAAGGCAAAGGAGATCGTAGCATGCAGTTGGCAAAAGTAATCGGAAGGATGGTCAGTACCCGCAAATGCGAGCGCCTGCAAGGGCTGAAGCTGCTAGTAGCTGTGCCGATTGATATGGATACGTTCAAGGAGAAGGGCGCACCCTTCATCACGGTCGATACCGTAGGCGCGGGAGAAGGCGAAATCGTCATGTGGGCGGGCGGAAGCTCATCCCGGCAGACGGATTTGACCACCAATAAACCGGTAGACAGCTCCATCATCGGCATTGTGGATTTTGTGGATATCCTCGGCGAACGCAAATACAGAAAAAGGCGATGAGCGATGAAGATTGCACGGGTCACGGGAACGGTGGTATCCACCATCAAATACGAGAAATATGTGGGGATGAAGCTGCTGCGGGTTCGCCATTTGACGCTTGACGGGCAGCCCACGGGGAAGAACTGATTGCGCTGGATGCCGCCGATGCTGGTATTGGCGACATTGTGTTGGTCAACAACGACGGCGGCGCGGCGCAGATGATTATGGGCGATACCAAGCTCATCGCCAGCGTTACCATCTGCGGCGTGATTGATTCCTATAGCTGGCAGGGGCAAACCGTCCACTGTCATTAGGAGGTATAGGCGTGAATATCGGCAAAGTTGTCGGCTCCGTGGTGTGTACGGTCAAGACGCCTTCTTTGAGCGGAATCAAGCTGCTCGTCGTTCGGCAGATCGTCAACGGGCAGGAAAAAAGGGCTGTTGGTCGCCTGCGACGGAACCCGTCAGGCAGGAATCGGCGATGTCGTTTACATGATCGGGCGCAAAGGAGGCCGCGCTCATGCTGGATCGGGATGATCCACCGCCCAGTGATATCACCATTGTAGGCATTATCGATCCGGAGACCCTGTAAGGGGGAAGCGGTTGTGAACACAGAAAACGAAGAGGCACGGCGTGTCATAATTCGTGTCATAAAAATAAGCGGATAGGACGAAAATATCCAATGTGGACGATCCACCTGTGGAGATCGTTTTTTCCTGATTATACAAGGGAAAAAAAAACCAACGTTTGCTGGGCTTTCAAACTGTAGACAAAAAGGTGCTGTCTCAAAATGGCTAAAGCAGGCCATGAGAGGCAGTACCTTTTTCCGCAACATTTTGGGCAATCGAAAACAGAGTGCAGAAAAACGGCACTCAAGGAATTATTTTCATAAGGAATTCCAAGTGTATTCTTCTTGGTCAAGCGCGGCGCTGGCGTTTTGACTCACGACCTGCCGGATGAGTTCGGATACGATACCCATCTCGACCTGCAGAGCTTCCTTTTCCGCATCCAGTTCCGCCGTGTTGGTCAGCTGTCGGATAATCGCCTGCATATCGTCCGCAATGAAATCCCGCTGCGCCAGCAGCTGATTGAAGGCCGCCAGAAACTTCTGCTCAATCATCGGTTCGCTCAGGTGCGGCGCTTGGCATCCAGTTTCTTTGACGAACCGGGCGTTGCATTGCCAGACGGTGCGTCGGTATTTGTCGTTGGAATGCCAGACCTTGCTGCCGTACACGCTGCCGCAGCAACCACAGTAAATTCTCCCGGAAAACAGTGCTGGCTGTTATGCTGGCGACCTTGCTTTCTTCGCCGTTCCAATTCCAGCTGCACTTCCTCATAAACTTCGTCGCTCACAATGGCTGGATGGCTGTTTTCGACGTAGTACTGCGGCACTTCGCCCTCGTTGACCTTCATTTTCTTAGTGAGAAAATCCGTACAGAAGGTCTTTTTGCAGCAGTGCGTCGCCCTTGTATTTTTCGTTGGTAAGGATACTCAGAATGGTTCGTGGCTGCCATGTGCTTCGACCGGATGGTGAAAGAGCGCCCTCGTCTCCAAGGTCAGCTTGATTTTGTAGGAGTCATCCCGTCTAAAAACAAGCGGTAGATGCGGCGAACCACCTCCGCTTCCTCCGGCACTATTTCCGGTTCCCCGTTTTCGCCCTTTGCGATAGCCGAGAAACTGCTTGTAGGGCATGGAGACCTTGCCGTCCGCAAAGCGATTGCGTTGTCCCCACGTCACGTTTTCGGAAATACTGCGGCTCTCCTCCTGCGCCAGTGAGGACATGATGGTCAGCAGCAGCTCACCCTTGAATCCAGCGTGTAGATGTTCTGTTCCTCGAAATATACTTCCACGCCATGCTCCTTTGAGCAGACGAATGGTGGTCAGGCTGTCCACCGTGTTGCGGGCAAAGCGGGAAACGGACTTGGTAATAATCAGGTCGATCTTCCCGGCCAGCGCGTCGGCGATCATATCGTTAAAACGTTCTCTGTGCTTGGTGCTGGTACCGGTGATGCCCTTGTCCGCGTAAACCTGTACGAAATGCCAGTCCGGCTTGGCGCTGATGTAATCTGTGTAGTAGCTGACCTGCGCCTCATAGCTGGTCTTCTGCTCGTCGCTGTTGGTGGAAACACGGGCATAGGCCGCCACGCGGCGCTTGCGCTTTTTCTGTAATGGGCGTGGCTGTGAAACGGTTGAGCGTAGCCGGGAAAACGGTAATCCGTGGGCTTGCAGCGTAATTTTCACTCATGGTCATATCTCCTTCTGGCGTGGGGGCAGCCTGCATTCGCATATCGTCTGTCCAGCTGTCGCGGCGAGAATGATCCTGCCATACGGCTTCCCGCTCCCGCCCCTCTCGGAAAATATAGCGCAGGCTGTTGGGGCCGGTCACATGGATGCGTTCAACGGCGGCTGCAAAGGCTTCCTCATCAAATTTCTCAAGTTCCAAGACATTGGCAGTCATTTGCTGCAGGATGTTTTCGGGGATTTGCTTGCTGGCACAATACTTTCTCCCCTTCATATTGTAGGTAGCGCATATCCACACCGGTTTGGAATAGGGCGTTCCTGCCATGGTGATTTTACGGCGGTAATAGTTGCCGCACTGATCACAGCGGAGAATGCCGCTGAATGGGTATCATCCTTCTGTTTCTCGTTCAGATTTCGTTCGTAATGCCCATCTTATTCCTGCCATCCATCCCCTCTAAACGCCCCTTCCTTCGTTCCCTTCCCGTTGGCGCTCCTCCATTCTCGCTTCCTTTTCTTCTGACCCTCTCCGCTGCTCCTGCGGCTCTATCATGCATTTCTTATTTCTGAAATTCAAAAAGACTACGCTTGACGATCTTTTTAGAAAGGTCTTGCCCTATCCTTAGAACATTCTCTTTCCTCTATTCCCGTCTTGCGTAGTCTTTTCCCCCAAACACAACTTCATAACTTTACGTCGTCGCAAATCCCCCGATTCGCTCTGTTTGCCATGCCGTTATGTTTCATTCCCCCTATTTTACCACATCCGCTCTTCTTTTGCAATTTCCTATAAAGAAAAAAAGTCTGAAAACTAACGTTTTCAGACAAATTGTGGCGGAGAGTTAGGATTTGAACCCTAGGTGGGGTATCAGCCCACACACGATTTCCAGTCGTGCGCCTTAGACCACTCAGCCAACTCTCCATTCATCGGCCGCTGCTCAATCAGCGAAGCCTATTATACATGAGATTTGAGAGCTGTCAACCCTTTTTAGCCAAAAAGTGCGAAAAATACAGACCTTCTGCATCTTCCTCAGGAAATCATTCATTCAATTCCGCGCTCTCGCCCGTCACATGGAGATGATGCGACTGGCTCATCAGCACGCGGCGGCAGCGGAAATACGCCGGAACAAGGAAGAGATCCGCCGCGACCCACGCCAGCGGGCTGCCCAACGCCGCGCCGAAATACCCCAGCGCGGGCACGAGAAACATGCCCGCAAGGCTGCGCGCCGCCATCTCCATCACACCGGCCAGAATCGCGAACATCGAAAGCCCATACCCTGAATCATAAAGCGCACAACGTTCACCAGCGTCAGCAGCGGGTAAGCCAGCACGTTTGTGATCATATATCGTCTGCGCCAGCTCGACGAGCTGCGCTGCTGCCGCCGGAGACGAACAGCCCCGTCAGCGAGCGCCCGAAGAACCAGGCGACGCCGAACGCCAGCAGCGAATAGCCAAAGCCCATCAGCGAGGCGGAATAAATGCCCTTGTTCAGCCGGTCGTAACGGCTTGCGCCGACGTTCTGCGCGCCATACGTCGCCATGGTCGAGCCAAGCGCGTCAAACGGGCAGGCCAGAAAATTGAGCACCTTGCTCGCCGCCGTCACCGCCGCGACGGAGAGCGAACCGAGCGAATTGACCGCGACCTGCAGGATCACGCTGCCGATCGCCGTGATGGAGTATTGAAGCCCCATCGGCACACCGTATGCGCACAGCTCCGTCATCCGTTTGATTGTGGCCGCCATTCCGACCGGGTGATGCAGAATCGGCACCTTCACCATGATGAACAGCAGGCAAAGTGCGCCAGAAATCGCCTGACTGAGCACCGTCGCCAGCGACGCGCCAAACACGCCGAGCTTGAAGATCAGGATGAACGTCAAATCCAGAATGACGTTGAGCACCGGAGGAGAGCACGAGGAAGAACAGCGGTGTCTTGCTGTCGCCCAGCGAACGCAGCCAGCCGGAGAGCAAATTATACAGGAACGTGAACGGGATACCCGCGAAAATGACGACAATGTAATCGTAGGCCTGCTCGAAGCAATCCGTCGGCGTGTTCATCACGCGCAGAATGTCCCCGCAGTAAACCACGGTCAGCACGGTCATCACCAGCGCAAACACGATGGAAAGCCACGTTCCGTTGGCGACAAATTCGCGCATGCGGCTTTCTTCCCGCGCGCCGAACTGCTGTGCCACCGGAATCGCGAAGCCGGAGCAGACGCCCATGCAGAAGCCGAGCACCAGAAAGTTGATGGAGCCAGTCGCGCCCACGCCTGCAAGCGCCTCCATCCCGAGGAAGCGGCCGACAATCAGCGTGTCAACCAAATTGTATAGCTGCTGAAACAGCATGCCGGCCAGAAGCGGCAATGCAAAGCCGAGAATCAAGCGGACGGGCGAACCCTGCGTCAAATCCTGGTCATCGAAATCTCCTCATGATTGTACTTTCGAACGGGAATCCTTTTTCTTTGAAAATCAGCGGTATTATACACGCTTCTCATAAGCTTTTCAAGATGGAAGATTCCACATCTGCGCTCGATGTTCTCCCGCAAAACTGCACAAAGAATGTGCCGAAGCCCACCGTCCGCGCCCCTGCTTTTCGTGCAGTTCTGCGTCCGTGCCGCCGGATGACAGGCAAAGGGCGATCCGCCCGCGCAGACCGCCCCTCGCCGCATTTTTGATGTTTTGTCAAACCGCCGCCCTTTTTTTCGCGCGCGGCGAGCTGCTTATTTCTGCTGCGCCGCGAGCTTTGCGTTTTCCTCGTTCTGCATCCGGCAGGCCATCACCACGAACGCCATGCACGCCGCCACAATCGGCACGCCGAAGCCAAAGAGAACCGCCGCTTCCACCATCGTCATTTTATTTTTCCTGCCCTTCTTATTTTATCCGCTTTTTAGGCTATGCCGTTTTTACGAAAGATACCGCGCAATGCTGCGCACGCTCACGCGCTTGCCCGCGCCCGCCGATTCCACGCGCCCATCCGCAATCATCGCGTACCCGGTCGATCTCGTCACGCCCATGATGCGCGCAGCCAGTGATTTATCCACGCTTTCGCCGTATTTCGCCACAAGCGCCTCTTCCGCCGTCTTTTTCCGAAGCTGATCCGCCTGGTGCAGCGTCTCTTCCAGCGCGAACACCCGCTGTTCAAGCTGGCGGATTCGACGGGTGAGCGCGGCCTCCCGCGATCCGTTGCCGCCGGACGGATGATTCACGTTCCGCGCGTGTTCACCACTCAGCGCCATATTGACGTGTCGATTCAAAGAACAATAACCACTTCGATTGTTATTCACGTTGTTTATCATCATCTTCATTCCACCATCCATCATCCGTCTTATTTTGTCATCCGTTTGGCGATGGCTGTATTCTATCACGGAACGGGTGTTCGTCAACCGTTTGGCGACAAATTTTATAAAAATTTATTTTAGGGTTGCAAACGGCGACTTTTGCGGTATAATAAAGGCGGTAACCTTTATGTTCAAGGAGGGCTTTATGGAATTTGGCGATATTTTACGGCAGATTCGTTCCGAGCGGAATCTTCGCAGGATGAAATGGCCGCCCTGCTGGGCACCACCAAGCAGGTCATCAGTCGTTACGAAACCAAGAAGCGCATTCCCCCGGCTCTCCGTGGTCACGGCCTTCGCGCAGAAGCTGGGGCTGCCCTGTCGCCGCGCTTCCGGCGAGGAGCCGATTCTGCCGCCGGAGCTGACGCCCGTTTCCGGCAGGCGGCGCGTCCCGATTCTGGGCAGCGCGGGGGCCTGCGGCGAGCCGATCTACAGCCCGGGCGACGGACGGATTACATCACCGTGGAGGATGATCTTCCCTGCGATTTCGCGCTGATTGCCGAGGGCGATTCCATGATCGGCGACCGTATCCATTCGGGTGACGTCGTGTTTCTCCGCAGTCAGGATCATGTGCAGGACGGTGAAATCGCCGCCGTCGCGCTGGATAACGAGGTGACGCTCAAGCATGTTCGCCGCCTGCGCGGGCCGGATGGCAACATCGCGTTCACCCAGCTTCTCCCTCCAACCCGGCCTACGCCCCCATTGATATCGGCGGCGAGGGGGGAAACGCGCATGGTGCGCATTTTGGGAAAAGCCGTCGCCGTGCGGTTTATGCTGTAATTTTTTTTTTAAATTTCGCTATTGTAGAATAGCGAAATTTCAGCTTGTTGACATAAGCAAACTTGGCTTGAATAGCAAAATCGAGAAATTCAGCTATTCTTTCATTGGCGGAAAGGGCTATTCCCCCCTCCGGGGAGAATAGCTTTTTGTCTACAGTCTGTAGCGAAATTTTTCTTTTCATTAGGAAAATACAGGAAAATATAGGAAAACGTATCTTGTTTTTGTCCTTCTATTCCCGTATCATAAGGTTAATCGCGATTGACTTTGAAAAAAGGAGGAAAACCATGGCGTTTGAAAAAACTTTATTCGGTGGAAGAAATTGCCGAAATGACATCTGTAACAACTCGAACGATTCGCAACTATCTTCGCAACGGTATTTTAACAGGCACAAAAATCGGAGGCCAGTGGCGCTTTCGCCAAGAGGATGTGATGAATATGCTAAATCAGGAAAATATGTCTTCGGATGTTCGTGAAACCAGCAAACGTATCGTCAAAGACTTTCTCAATGAACAATATACCCCCTTTTTTCAGAATCCGTTTCCGTCTGCACAGTTGCGGATGTCTCCTGCTCTAAAGCACACGCAAAAAGATGGGCAAGACGCTTTGCGATCTTTGGAATCAGGCCAACATACAGGGAAGTAATTTTCGGTATGATTATCTAGAGGAATCACAAACTGCTCGTTTTACCTTCATTGCGCCCTTGACGCTCACAGAAAAGGTGCTTTCCGTTCTGCATCAGGAACTATAATTTGCATAGCAAAGGAGCGCTGTCGGGGCAAATCTGCCCCAGCGCTCCTTCGTTATTTTGACGTATGGGTTCTTCCCTCGCGGCTTACAGCGTTATCAGCTCCGCCAGCCCCTGCTTCATCCGCGCAGCCAATCTTCCTCAGCATATGCGACGCATACCGATCAGACGCGGTATGATTGATAAAGCGGAATGCCGCGGCCATCACATCCGCAAGCGCCGTCCGCTCCGCGCGATTCGCCATCGTGCAGACGCAGAGTACACGCAGCACCGCATACACCGCGCAAATCGCGACAAATTCATCCAGAAGCCCCTCGTCGCGATCCTGAAACGGAATTGCTCAAAAAAACATGTGATTGACCAGCGCATGCTCAAAGAAAAATCGGCCAATCCGGCGCGACCTCGTCCAGATGACCGGCCGCGCGCGCATATCGTTCTTCTCGCCCATCCGCGCCGCCGAGCAGCGCCAGCGCCACCTCGCCGTGCGAACGGATGCTGCCGCTCCGCTCGTCAACCTGCCGGAGCATGGCGCAGGCCGCTTTCAGCGCGTGCCCCCGATCCGGCCGATCCGGCAGCGGATACGCCGCCAGCGGCGCGCCCGCAAGCAGCGCCTCGACGCGCGCCTCGTCCTTCCGCTTGAGCGCCGCATCCATCTGCCTGAGCGCCTCGCCGAGCGTCATCAGCCTTTGCGGCAGCGTGAACGCCCGTCGCTGCATGATCTCGATGAAATACAGCCGAATCCGCTGCGCCTTGCCGACGGTTTCAAAGAAGAACGCCCGCTCTGCGGCCTTCGGCGGGTTCAGCTCCAAATCGGCGCGCACAAACCGAATCGGCTCCTTCTGCCCCATCATCAGCTCGATCACGGCCTCGCAGCTATTCGCGCAGGAGCACTCGTTTCCGTCCTCCACGCGAATCCCGCGCGGATAGAGCCGGCAGATGGCCGGCAGCGCGTCCGCACCCAGCATCGCATGCACCGAACAGCGTCCGTCCGGCAGATGCAGCGGGCAGTCGCCCGCCCACGTCGGCGCAATCTGCGCGTAGGCTTCCGGCGTGGGATGCAGCGAAACGCGGACGGCGTTATCCAGCCGCTCCCGCATGGCCGGGCCGCACGACACGCTCAGCAGGCGGAAATAGTCGTCGGTGGAGATCGAAATCGGCCAGCCCTTGCAGCAGGGATGGCGGCATTCGCCCATTTTGCAGGCGAATTTCGGAAAATAATCCGGCACAAGATAGCTTTCTTTCATGGCCTTTTCGCGCTTACCAGCCCAGCCTGCGGTAATAATTCAGGAAGTTGTTGCCCGCGATATCGGCCAGCGCTTCCTCGCTGTACCCGCGGCGGCGCAGCTCG
>VOFE01002005.1_pt1 | contig 54000 bp, 102 predicted proteins | sample 5384071 | NCBI WGS metagenome assembly VOFE01 (sample SAMN12384724, study PRJNA508395) | human gut metagenome | isolation source: healthy gut D | host: Homo sapiens
ATAAAAAGCAGCATTTTGGTACTTTTTCCTTCATATTCTACTTCATATCTTTTTCCATTGTTTCTAATTGGCTTAAATAGACTACTTCTTCAATGTTTCCATATATTTCAAACGTTCAAAAAACATTGCAGGGCTGCACCTGATATTTTGCAATACAACTCTGTTAACGTATTATAAGTATTACCTTCAAAAAAGTAAATCGGTTCTTTCTGCAACAGTTCCAATACAATTTCTTCTAACGTTGCTTTTCTTGTATAAGACCTAAATGTAGTAGATGTTTTCACAGATTCCAAAAGGCTTCTGCCACCTCATACCACCTGCTTTGGTATTGCTTTCCCCCATAATGTAATCTTTTTCTCCCTGGGCTTCTTTACAACTCTTTACTGCTTCTTCTCTACAGTTTATAATTTTGCATGTAGTGTGACAATGAATTCCATGGCAAACCATATTCTTCTGCTAATGCTTTGGGAGATCGATACAGCTTTCCATTGTATTCAAAAAGCCTTCCTCTCCCGCACATCATCGATGCACATCCGCATTGCTTCTTCCAGTGACCACCCCCGGTGCCGGAAAGAATAGATTCTCTCACGGTCAATTCCATATTCCTCTGCCATTTCTTTTATCGTTTCATATGTTTTCCCATCATAGCAGTACGCCATAGTCATCACCTCTTCTCTTTACCACACCAGTATACCCACTTATCGTAAAAAAGCTATTCGGACATACCACTAAAATATTACCTTTATACCTGTCTATTATAGACAAAAAATCTGCTATAAGGCTCTCTTTCCTCATACCAGATTTCAATATCTTCTTCCTACTGCATACACATTTTTCTCATTACTTGTGTATCATGTACCTATATTGTCGTGCAATCCTACTGCATACACGCTATGTACAGTAAGCACATGGGGTTCAGTTTACGTCCGCCAGAAGAATGGAAGGCTTTGCCATCAGAGCCCTTGCAATCGCCTGTCCGCCTCCGGACAGCTCATGGGGATAAGCCAAAAGTCGTTCCTCCAGATGAAGGAGCTCTGTTATCTCCTTAAAAAACATGGCGAAATTTGCAAGACTCAGGAAACAGGGATATTTTCCTGTACCGTGAGCGTCGGGAGCAAATGAAAATTCTGGTATATAAATCCAACCTTGCTCCTGCGAAATACCGCCAGCTCCTTTTCCCGAAGTCCCGACAGATTCACGCCGTCTACAATGACCTCCCCCTCATCCGGGATATCCAGCCCTCCCATCATGTTTAAGAGCGTTGTTTTTCCGGAGCCTGAAGCGCCGATGATCACTGTAAATTTTCCTTTCTCGATGGAAAGATCAATGCCATTCAAGGCTTTTACTGCACTTTCTCCTTTCCCAAATGTCTTGTGCAGATTTCTGATCGTCAAAATGTTCACTGTTGTTTCCTCTTTTCTGTCCCTTATTTTTGTCATTTTTTGTGCGGCTTCTTCCCCGTCAGCTCAGAAGATATACCGAAAAGTCGTTCCTTCTCCACCTTCGATTTCACACTGATATAGCCCTTCTGCCTGGTAATGATGCCGTTTGCCAGATAAAGCCCAAGACCGACCCCTCCTTCGCTGCAACCTCCTCGGCCCGGTAAAACCGTTTGAAAACATCCTGGTAATGCTCCTTTGGTATGCCGATTCCGGTGTCCGAAATGTCCACACGGGTATAAAACTGCCAGGGGCGCACACGGACGGTTACACTCCCCCTCTGTTGGCGTATACTTCACCGCATTATCCAGAATGTTTCCAAGAGCCTCGGCGGTCCACTTGGAATCGTGCTGCGGTAATCCCAAAATCACAGTCCACCGTCAGACGGATGCCCTTCTGCTCTGCTTTTCCCCACACCGTACTCACTGCCTGCGCAATGGTCTCATAAAGGCTGCTCTCCTCCGGGTGCATAAAAAGTGTCTACGACACTTCAACTCCCTTCCCCTCACTCTTGAGGGGTTAGGGGGTTCTTTTTTCTCATTTTCCCTCATAATAGTTTTATGAATATCTTACAAAAATATTTTTAAAGACCATTTCCTCGTGACTCTGTCATCGAAAATGTCGAAAAAATGATTCATTGTGGCGATCCTTCCTTTGGTGGCGCCATGTTTGCCTGCCCTTTGTTGTGGTACTTTCAAATTTGTTCCCTTTCGATGCCATTCCCGCTTCTGTCCTACCTGCGGCAACATGTACTCCATTGACAGGTCTACTTCCATGTCTTTTAAACTCATTGATGTCCAGCACCGCCACTGTGTCTTTACCATCGCCAGCGAACTCCGTCACTTTTTTTCTACAGGACCGTTCTCTTTTTAAACTGCCTTTTTCTTCTGTCGACAGCGTTTATTACACGCATGTTCCATAAAGATAACAAATCCGAACCTTTACTCCTGGCTTTATCTGTGTTCTCCATACATTTGGCAGAGATTTGAAATGGAATCCTCATATCCATTGTCTTTTCCGAAGGTGGCATTGGGCAATTCTCTTCATTGGCGTCATAAAAAACATTTCAATTACAGGCTTTTTGCAGGATTCTTTCCAAACAGCTCTTTTGAACGAACTTATATTCTAAGCTCGGTGATTCCTTTAAAAAAGTAAAATCCTCCATCTATGCGGACCACAAAAATGGGTTCTATGTCCGGCTGCCATGCCTAATAAATGCAATCCCAACAATGTCATCAAGTATATCGGAAGATACCTGGGCCGGCCTGTAATTGCAACTTCTCGTATCGATGCTTACGATGGTGATTTGTTACCTTCCATTACAACCGTCATGAGGATAACAAACTTATGACTGAAAATCTTCCAGTCCTTGATTTTATTTCTCGTCTTACCAACATATCCCAGAAAAACACTTCAAAATGCTCCGTTACTATGGGATTTATGCCAGACACCGTAAATCTGATTGTTATCTGCGACAGAGCTATTTCAGGGAAAAACATAAAATATCTCTTTCCTTTAACCGTTGGCGAGATTGTATCCTTTCATTCTTTTGGATATGATCCTTTAAAATGCCACAACTGTGGCAGCAAAATGCTTTTTCAAGAACTATATTTCAACCATAAACCTGTTTCTTTGCATGAATTATATGAAAAAGTTATGCGTAAGCACATGTGCCGTTCTCCTGCCTAATTCCAAATCTTCCAACTCAACGTTTTCATGATACAATCAAACTATCTATCATGGAAAGCGGAGGCTGTCACTATGGAAACGGATAACAGAAGCAGAACTTGCAAAGAAACTTCGAGAACAATATATTAAAAACCGCCAGAAGGCATGACTTCTGATGAAGTCCGTGAAATGAGTGATGATGATCTTTGGATATGGACTATTTTCTTCATGAATTTGATGATATTGATGATGACGATTTTTGACGAAGAAGGTTTTTATATCTTCTAAACTCAAATCGTCTATTTTCTTTGCCCGCCTTTCCCCGGCTTTTTAATTCAAAAGTTCTCGGAAAGGAGAACTTTCCTATAAAGGAACAAACGTCCCCGTCTCCAGCCTGGACATACGGATCAGCGACTGCATAAGAAAATCAAGCTTATTCGTCTGCTCATCCAGAGTGCGCAAAAACACCTCCTTTTCTTCCGTCAGCTGAGGTTTTTGCAGAATCCCTATGTAAAGCTTCATGTTGGCTATGGGAGTTTTGACCTGATGCGAGATATCGCTGACAAGCCCTGCAGGATCTCCTTATCCTGCTGACTCTGCGTTCTTTCTTCCCGCATAATGTCGTAGTACTGCATCAGCTTGCTCTGTACCTTTGCTGTGAGGGAATCCTCATAAGGCTGAAAATTCTTCGGCTGACGTCCTGCAATGGCTTCGTCCAGTGTCTCACAGACTTCCTCTGCAAAAGAATCTATCTGCCTTTTTGCCTGCCGCCCACAGGCCTGTCAGGACATAAATCCTGCGCACACGCCCAAAAGACCATACCTCACATGCGCTCTCCGAACATACGCCCACAAAATCCAAAATAAAACCAGGATACATCCCGCCGCCATAAGAAACAGGAGCCCGTTGAACCACCGGAAGCGTTTCTTTTTTCATTGCTGCATTCCTTTCCAGATATATCCCATTCCCCGCACCGTCTGTATGTAGGTGTGGGTGTTATCCTCCACCTTGGCTCGCAGACGGTTCATGGTCACCGTCAATGTATGGTCGTCTATAAAATTCCTCCGCTGTCCCACAGACGTTCCAGAAGGATCTGCCTGGTGAGAATCCGCCCTGCGTTTTCCGTCAAAGCGCGCAGAAGCTTGTACTCATTGGGCGTAATACTCAGGATCTCACCGCCTCTTTGGGCTGTCAGCGCCCCAAAATCCAGCACCAAAAAGCCGTCGCTCCACCGCATGTCGTCCCTGCCGGCACTCTGATTTCCGCTTCTTCTCAGCGCTGCCGCCACCCTTCTCAGCAAAATTTTCATATTAAACGGTTTTGTCACATAGTCCTCCGCCCCAAGATCAAAGCCATCCAACACGTTCTGCTCCAAATCGTTTGCTGTGAGAAAAAATCACCGGAAGTTCCGGATAAGCTGCCTTGATTTTCTGCACAGCTCAAAACCGTTTCCATCCGGCAAATTTACATCCAAAAGAACCAGCTGAATCTCCCCGCCTGACAGCAGCTGGCGCCTTCTGACAGTTGTAGGCTGCCATGGAAAGATACCCTTCTGTGTCCAGCTCAAAGCAAAGACCTGTGCTCAGCGCCAGGTCGTCTTCTACTACTAAAATTTTTTCACGTTTTTCACCTCTTGTAAATTTTGCGGATTTATTATAGCAAAATTTACATAGCTTGAAAAGAAATAATTAAAATCCCGGCAGGATTCTATTATACAGCTCCCGCTTTTTCTCCAAGCTGCTCATAGACGTTCACAGCATCGAGAATATGAAATGGCTCTGTCTCATGAGAACCGTTGGCTTTCACCGTCACCAGAATATACTCTTTCCCGTAAATCTGCGCCAGGCTGGCAAGACACAGCCCCGCTTCCTTTGTATAGCCAGTCTTTCCACCTATGATTTCACCTCCGGTCACTGCAAAGCTGTCCATATACGGAAACATGGTGCTGTAAAAAGTAAAACCCTCCGGGTGCTGCTCTGACGCCTGAACACTGTGCCTGTCGCTGGTAAATGCCTCCCTGAAATCCTGATTTTTCAGAGCATACCGGAGAAGAACGGAAATATCCTCCACCGTAGAATAATGCTCCCTGTCGTGAAGCCCTGTTGTGTTCACAAAATGCGTATGTTTCATTCCAAGTTCTTCCGCTTTTTGATTCATCAGCTCCACAAATGCGCTTTCCGAGCCAGCAATATATTCTGCAAACGCAATGCAGCACTCCGCGCCGGAGGGAAGTAAAATCCCGTACAGCAAATCCCTGAGGCTCGCATTTTCTCCTGGCAAAATCCCGCCATAGACGCCTCTTCTGCATACAGGGCTGCAAACATTTCTTCGGAAATCCGGACGCTCGCATCCAGATCTGCCGTCTCCTCCACCGCTACTATGGCTGTCATGATCTTTGTCAATGACGCCGGATAAATCCGCTCTGTGCTTCTGTTCTCCCTATCACTGTCCCAGAGTCTGTTTCCACCAAAATTCCATAAGAACTATACAATCCCTTCAAATCCACACAAAGCCCGGCAGGGTCTTGTATCTGTTCCTCTTTCTGAATTTTCCTGCTCCAGAAAGCCAAGCGCCCGGCCTCTGTTGCAGAAAAACGCCATGGCAAGCGCCATGAACGCTGCAAGAAGAAATATTGTCAGAAAAATTTTCTGGCGGTGTCTCCCGCTTTCTATAGGCTACCTTTTTCGCTTTGTTTTGTTGTCCATTGCTTCTCCACCTTTCTTACAAAAATAGCTTCTGCTCAGTCTTTATTGTACTGAACAGAAGCTGTCTGCACTTTTAATATTTGTTTGCTTCATTCCTAAAAAATATTAAGAAAAACCCTTGATGTTTTGCTAAGGACGGCATGGGAGCGCAACACAAAAAGTAGTCACCTCATCCCTGCTTTCTGCGGTAATTGTACCATTATGGGCTTTGACAATCTCTTTTTGCAATGGCAAGTCCCAGCCCGGCGCCTCCGGTATTGCTGTTTCTCGCCTCATCCAGGCGGAAAAATTTTTCAAAAATCATTTCCAGTTTATGAGGCGGTATGGTTTTTCCGTGATTCTGGAAATATATGCTCACCTGTTCCCCGGTCTGCTCTGCCCATATCCGTATTGCGGTATCAGGATAGCTGTATGCCAGCGCATTTTTCAAAATATTATGAAATACACGCGCAAGCTTTGTTCCGTCCGCATGGACGGTAATGCCTTCCTCCACCTGAAGCTCTGCTGTGTTCCCCTTTTTGGCAAGCAGAGGATAAAACTCGTCCGTCATCTGTACAAGCATATGGCACAGATTTATGGTCTCCTTTTCCAGCTGTATGTACCTGCAGATTGTATCTCGTGATCTCAAAAAATTCATTGATAAGTTCTTCCAGACGCTTTGCTTTATTCAAAGTCACCGTCACATATTTTTCTCTTTGCCGTGACGGCATTTCCTTCACCTCGTCCAAAAGACTCAGGTAACCGATGACGGAAGTGAGCGGTGTCTTCAGATCATGCGCCAGATACGTGATCAGATCATTTTTCCGGGCAGCTTCTTCCTTAAGAATCTGCTCGTGCCTCTGCACAGTGGACTTGATTTCCGCCATTTGCGCCGAAATTTCTGCGTACTCCTTCGGAAAAATCTCCGCAGCTTCCCTCTCTTCGTGCATAAACCGGTGTATCATCCCGCTTATCTGAGTAACGGATTTTGTACTCTTGCCCTGGCAAAAAAAATGCACAGCCACAAATATCACAAGTATCCAAAACACCACACTTCCGGTAAACACCCAAAATATCAGCTCCTTCAATTTCCGTAAAGAGGCTCCCTCACAAGCTCATAATATTCGGTTCCCGGAATGGCCTTTGACTCTGTCAGCATGTAGTTTGTCTCAAACCATTCCAACAAAAGTACCGTTGAGCGTATTGTCCACAAAATAATCTTAGTTATTGATGAGCTTGTCATCCTCGTTCTTCCAGCTGTAAAGCTTACGGATCTCCTCGCCGACCTGCTCTGACGGATGCTCGGAAGCAAGCTTTCTCATCGCCTTAAAATGAACCTGTCTTCCTGCCGGAGACATATCCAGTAAGAACTCTTTTGCGAAAGTTCCGTCCTGAATGTCGGAGAGGATCTTCTTCATTGCCTTCTTAGTGTCCTCTGTGATGATCTTCGGTCCGGTGATGTAATCGCCGTACTCAGCGGTGTTGGAGATAGAATATCTCATTCCCTCGAAACCTGACTGGTAGATCAGATCTACGATCAGCTTCATCTCATGGATACACTCGAAGTATGCATTTCTCGGATCATATCCTGCCTCGCAGAGTGTCTCAAAGCCTGCCTGCATGAGTGCACACACACCACCACAGAGAACTGCCTGCTCACCGAAAAGATCGGTCTCGGTCTCGGTGCGGAAGGTTGTCTCAAGCACACCAGCTCTTGCTCCACCGATGCCAAGTGCATAGGCAAGCGCCAGATCCTGTGCCTTGCCGGTCGCATCCTGCTCTACAGCGATCAGACACGGAGTACCCTTTCCTGCCTGGTACTCGCTTCTTACCGTATGCCCCGGTCCTTTTGGCGCAATCATGGTAACGTCCACAAATTTGGGAGGAACGATACATCCAAAATGAATATTAAAGCCATGAGCAAACATCAGCATATTGCCTTCCTCAAGGTTCGGCTCGATGTCGTTTTTGTAAAGATCCGCCTGCTTCTCATCATTGATCAGGATCATGATGATATCGGCTTTCTTTGCTGCCTCTGCAGCTGTATATACTTCAAATCCCTGCTCCTCAGCTCTTTCCAGGATTTGCTTCCCTCATAGAGACCGATGATGACATTGCAGCCGGATTCCTTTGCGTTCAGCGCATGCGCATGTCCCTGACTTCCATAGCCGATAACCGCAATGGTCTTGCCGTCCAATAAGCTGAGATTACAGTCTTCCTGATAAAACATTTCCTCCTCGTAATTCCTTTTTTTATCGTTAAGGGCGCAGCCCTTAGCAGGCAATGTTCTTGTACGGACAGCACAGGCTGTCTGCATGTATGTACAAGCTTACTACAGATAACGCACATCCTTGGTTCCTCTGGAAAGGCCGGTAACACCGGTGCGGGCAAGCTCCAGAATCTCATAGTCGCCCATCAGATCGATAAAGGCCTCCAGCTTGCTCTTGGTTCCGGTCATCTCGATGACAAGGGAATCCTTTAGCTACATCAATGACCTTTGCCCGAAAAAATATTGGCAACGGAAATAATCCCCTGACGCTGCTCTGCTCTTGCTCCCACCTTCACCAGAGCCAGCTCACGGCTGACACTTTCTTCCGGCTGAAGCACCTTAATATCGTGAACATCCACAAGCTTGGCGAGCTGCTTGGTAATCTGCTCCAGGATCATCTCGTCCCGCTGCACACAACTGTCATGCGGGAATAGCGCTCATCCGCAGTGACGCCAACAGTCAGACTATCTATGTTATAGCCGCGGCGGCTGAATAAGCCGGAAATTCGGCTCAGGACACCGGCGGTGTTGTCCACCAACAGTGAGAGAATTCTTTTTCCATATCCTGTCCCCTTCACCACTTTACTATAATAAATATGAATATGTTATTCATTATAACAAGAATCGCCGGTTTGTCAATTCCCAAATTAAAATTGACATCCCGGCGCACAACAAAACGAACCTGCGCTATTTTGCTAAAACTCGATCCTTCGCTCTGCCACCCGCTGAAGGAGCGGCTCGCTGTGCGACACAACCAGAAGTCCCAGATTCCTTCGCGCACATTCCCGGAGGAGAAACTCCCATATCTGGCTCTGGGTGATCAAATCCAGCATGGTGCTTATTTCATCCGCAATGAGAAAACGGGTGTGTTTTCCCCAATGCTCTGGCAATGCAGAACCTCTGCAGCTCGCCTCCGGACAGTTCCCCGGGATACCGGTTCATCCAGTCCGGTTCAATGCCCAGCCCCCTGATGATCCGCTCCTCCACCTCCACCCCGTCCGAAAGAGTATCTCTCAGGCGAAGTCTTGGGTTTACAGCTTTTCCGGATGCTGCCATATCATCTGCACCGGATGATAGCCCTTTGGGGAATCGGTTTTCCATCCAGAAGCACCTGGCCGCTGCACGGCTGCAGATATCCTGCCAGAACCTTGCACAGCGTTGTTTTTCCAAAGCCACTTCCCCATGATCGCCACGCGCTCCGCTTTTTACCGTAAGACTGACATTTTTAAATACATGTCCTTCCTTTTCTTTCATAGGAAAAGGTCAGGTTTTTCCTCCAGAATCATCCGGCACCTCCTGTTTGTGATGATGTGCTTCCACAGACAAAGCTCTCCTCGTACATGCTGCACCGCACGGTTCCGCAGCCCACACGGCGCATGGCGATCTCCCGGTGCACTTTGCTGAAAAATGGCTGCATCTTGGCCGAAAGGACATCCCTGAGGCATGTCCTTCACGTAAGGCTGCACTCCGGGCAGAGGCATAAAAGCCATTCTGCGGCAATGCCCGCCACAACGCTTTTGTAGGGATGGCGCAGGGTAGCTTCCCGATGCAAAATCTGTCACCGGCGCTTCCTCCACCGTCGTTCCCGCGTAAAAAACGGCAATGCGGTCCGCCACCTCAAGCGCCAGCTCTATGTCATGGGTGATGAGAAGAACCCCTTGCCCTCATCCGCAATTTCCGAAAATCCTCCATGGATTTTTTGGCAAGTGCCAGATCCATTCCCGGCGTGGGTTCGTCTGCGATGATCAGTCCTGGCTCTCCCATAAGCGCGGAGGCCAGGAGCACTCTCCGGATCATTCCGCCGGAGCACTCAAACGGATATTTCCCATCCACCTCTTTGGAAAGGCCGTATCTCTCAAACAGTCTCCTCTGCTTTTTTCTTTTTTTCCGGTGCATTTTCTCCCCCGTACCTGGGCACCCACATTCATCAGCGGATCCAGATACGTGGTGCTCTGGGGCACAAACGCAATCCGGTTTCCCCGAAGCTGTTCTATTTTCTCTTTGTCCAAAAGCTCACCGTCAAGGCAATCCTTCCCTGTCATGGGCATTGTAGGGAAGGAGTCCCAGCACCGCATGTGCCAGGAGACTTTTGCCGGAACCGCTGGAGCCCACTACCGCCACAATCTCCCTCATGTACAGAAACCGAGAGCTTTTGATATGACTCGGAAGCTCTATCTGCCGGCTGCTTGCATCGTTTTCATACTGCCAGAAAGAGATGCTCAGATCCTCTATTTCCAATATATGTCTCTTGTTTGTACAACTCATACTGCCTCCTACTTGTGCACACTGTTCGGGTCAAGAATCCGGCGAAGCGCAGTTCCTCCCACGTCAAACAGTACAACCGTGAATACCAGCATCAGTCCTCGGAAACAGTGCCAGCCACCATTTTCCCATGATCAGATACTTCATACTCTCTCAGAGAGAATCACACCAATGGCCGGCTGCTCCGAGGAAAGTCCGAATCCCAGAAAGGTAATGCTTGACTCATGCAGGATCGCATGTGGAAACAACAGTACAAGTCCCACCAGAAACTGCGGAAGCAGCTGCACCACCATATGTTTTCTGGCAATTGCAAAATTCCGCTGTGTCCAAGTCTTCCTTGCGATCTGAATATATTCACATTCCTTCAGCTGAAGCACCTCCCCCGCGGATCAGACGCGCAAGGGAGGCCCAGTGTGTGAGCGCCACACCGATGATGACACCCTTCAGACCTTTTCCTGCTGCATAGGAAATCAGGATCAAAAAAGCAAAATGTGGGGAATCCCCATAACGGTATCGATCACAAAGGTGATCGCCGAGTCCGCTTTTTTCCAAGCGTTGCCGCCATGATCCCCAGAACCAGCGCCACCACCGCGCTTACCGCCGCCGCGCTGATGCCGATGAGGATACTGGTGGAAAGTCCTGCAAGGGTTCTGTAAAACATATTTCTTCCCAGCCAGTCTGTCCCAAACGGATAGGCAAGGCTTGGCGGAAGGTTCTTTCTGGGAAAAATCCGTCACCATGGCTGCTTCTCTGCAAAAATGCCGGCTGCTGCCACTGCCGCCAGAAATATCACCGCAAAAGCGAAAAGCATTTTTGCCTTCTGCCGCTGATTCCAGCGGGGCAGCCTGTATGCACTGGAAGCCTGCTTCTTGTCCATAACCTGGTTCTTATCCGAAGCCTGCTTTCTGTATACTGCCCGTCCTGTCATGACCTTCGCCCTCCTTTGCGGATGCGCGGGTCAACGACACCGTACAAAAGATTTGCAATAAAGTTCCCCAAAATACCATGGCAGCCGTAATCATGGTGATTCCCATAAGAAGCGGTACATCGCTTCCCGTCCCCGCCGCCACTGCCGCCTGTCCAAGTCCCGGATAGGAAAACACCTGTTCCACAAGGACAGAACCTCCGATGATTTCGCTGATCGAGGCAAACTGAAGCGTCATGGCCGGAAGAAGCACGTTCCGAAGGCCATGACGGCGCACAATGCTCCACAGACTCTCGCCCCGCGCCTTTGCAAACAGCACATAATCGCTCTCCATGATGTCGATCATTTTTTCCCTTGTATGAAGCGCGATGTTGGAAATCCCCGTAATGCTCAAGGTCACTGCGGGCAAAATGGCATGGCTGATCCGGTCTGCCAGGGTCACCGCATCCGCTTCCATGCCAATGGGCACGCTCAATCCAATGGGAAGAACTCCCAGCCACACACTGAAAATGATCAGCAGAAGCAGCGCCAGCCAAAACGCCGGAGTGCTGGCGATGAGAAGGAGTAGCCTTTGATCACCTTGTCAATGAGCCTTCCTTGAAAAACACCGGCCAAAACGCCCAGCAAAAAAATCCCAGAACCCCGGAAATGACCCAAGCCACCCCCAAAAGAAACAAGGAGTTGGCCAGTTTTATCCCTATGACCTGTGTCACCGGCTGCCGGTACTGCAGGGAAGTTCCCATATCGCCGCGCACAAAATCCGTTGCCCAGTTCACATACCTCTGCACCGGCGGCGTATCCACGCCCCAGTAAGAACGGAGCTTGTCTTTCTGGGCTTCACTCATACTGCCCAGCGCCGCCTGCCCCACATTGGCCTGCAAAGGGTCATGGGGGACGCGGATACCAGTGCTTAAAAGGTGACGACACTCACTGCAAAAAGCAGGAGTATCATCCGCACAAAATTTTTTTCCTACAAACAGAATACTTGATTTTTCAAGTTTTTACTCCCAATTCCATTCATCTATATTGTTGACAATGACCATCCATGTCCGTGAGGATGGATCTTCTGTTCCGCCACCTCAAGGCCATCCCGCACAAAATAGAGATGATCGATATTACACAGCCAGATCCAGGGAATATCGCCCTCCTGTGTCACACCGGCAGTTCCGTCCCACTGTGCTTTTTTCCAAAGGTCATAGGATTCCTCCAGATTGTCGCTCTTGAGCGCCTCGTCCATATACTTGTCTACTTGTTCGTTTGCATAGGGAGAATACTGCGCAAGCCCTGTATCCTCCATGGTATGGTAAATATTGTAAAGCTCCATCGGCGTATGCGCTCCCCAGCCCCACATCAGCGCATCGCTCTGTGCTCTGTCATAAGCCGTATCCCAGCCCCCACCCTCGGTGGTGACTTCAATGCCAAGTTCCCGGAGCTGATTTGCAGTGTCCTCCGCCAAAGCCTGGCGCACAGAATCTCCATTGTTGAACATAAGCGTCAGCTTCTGCCTTTTCCCCTGTTCTTTTTCCCGGATTCCGTCTTTTCCTTCCTTCCACCCGGCCTCTTCCATCAATGCTTTTGCCGCATCCAGATCATACTCGCTTACTGCCGCTTCATTGTACCAGGGCATTTTGTCGCAGACGCTGTAGGCGACAGTTCCGTAGCCGTTCAGCACATTGTCGATCATTTCCTCCCTGTCAATCGCCAGGTTGATGGCCCTGCGTACAAGTACGTCGGAGGTCAGACTGTTGCCATAAACCAGGCCGTCTTTTTCCTCCGGCTCTGTCACCGGGAGATTGAATCCGCGGTTGTCCACCGTGTCCACCCGAAGCAGATGATAGCCCCTCGATTTCCTGGTCACTGTAGGAAGCCGCCGTGTGCGCCACGTCAACCTGTCCTGCCATAGCTGCTGCCAGCGCCGCGTCCTCTTCCATAAAAAGAACCGTCAGCTTCTGGATTTTGGGGCTTCTCCATAGTAATCCGGATTCGCCTCAAAAATCACCTGCTGCCCCTTATCCCACTGCTTCATAATATACCGTCCGGATCCGATGGGATGCAGACCGTAATTCTCATCATAAGCATGCTCCGGCACAATTCCCACAATAGCCATGGTATAAGGCCAGATGGAAAAAGGCGTATTCATGTGGAATTCCACCGTGGTATCATCCACTGCAACCGCTTCCTTGAGCATGGTAAAATCGTTTACTGTGCTCAAATCCCGACAGTTGTTGTATGTAAAAGCAACGTCCTGCGCCGTCAGCGCTTCCCCGTCAGTAAACGTTACATCATCCCGGATTTTCACCGTCCAGGTAAGTCCATCCTCGCTGCAGGAATACTCTGTTGCAAGGTCATTTTCAATTTCCAGATCTGTATTGGTACGTACAAGCGTGCTCTGGATCAGCGGCTCATGAACATGCTCCCCTGCCCCCATCCAAAGGCCGGATCAAAGCCGGATGCAGGTTCTGAACTTACCGGCATGGTGACAACCACAGAGCGGTCTTCCGCCCCTGCTTTTACCGCCTGGCCGGTGCTGCCAGGATTCCGGCTGCCATTGCTGCTGCACATAAAATTCCAGTTATTTTTTTTAATCTCATGATTCTGGATCTCCTTCTTTAAGATGTTCCTATTATATAGGCAAAAAACCCCCTACAAGCCCGTAGGGGGTTATTTTTAATTGCAGCGTCAAAAATCAGATCAGATATTTTTCCTGCAGCTCATCAATGGCCTTCGGCGTGAGATAAAGAACTCTCCGCAAAAAGTGCTGAAAAGTTCCATACTCTTTCTGGATCGTGCGAAAAACCGTGTCAATGTAGGATTCCTTCACTGAAAGAAAGGCGCACAGGCGCTCTTCCGTCTTCTCATCCACATCCATCCTTGTTGCAAGGAACTCCAAAATATGCTGCGTTTCTTCCGCCAGAAACTCATTCGTGCGCATGAATTCTTCCCGGATCGCTCTTTTCGGTACGCCGAGAACATAAAGGAGAAGCGCTGTCGCCACGCCGGTAATGTCTTTTCCCTCCGTACAGTGATAAAGCACCGCCCCCCCTCCTGATGGAGAAGAATATCAAAAAAAACGCGCAAACTGATTCAGACAGAGCTGGTCAGAAACCAGGCTCGCATACTGCTGTTCCATATATTCCTCAATATTTCCGCGAAACTGAAACAGCATGGTCCCAAGTCCGCCCGCCTCCGATATCCCGAGCATTCCCTCTTCCAAAACCGGAAGGCTGATATAACGGATGCCCTCCATATACGTATCGGGACGTTCCATGCGCTCCTCTTCCGAGCGAAAATCCACCACTGTACTCACATGATACTGGCGGAGCAGCGCTTCCTGGTCAGCCTGCGAAACATGGTACAGGTCTCCGCTTCGGAGCAGCCTTCTCGGAAGAAAATACCGCCCGTCGGAAGTCATGATTCCGCCCAAATCCCTGGTGTTGTAAAGGCTCTGCAGCGCAAGGCGCTCTCCTGTGAAAATCCCACCGCCATATCCGGATTCAGAGCTCTGAGAATCTGAATGCAGTCGTGAACCTCCCGCCCGTCATATCAAACTGATAACGCTTATGTCTCTTGGTATGGATGACCAGATAATTGGAAACAAGACGTTTCCCTTCCACCTCTTCTCTGCTCTCTCTGCGCTTATACGCCCTAAAATATCCTTGCAGGGAAGGCTGTTGATCATCATATGCTTGGTAAAAAATCAGATAACCGTCTTCTATTCTAATCTTTCCGTACTTCATAGATTCCTCCGGCCTGCTTCTTAAAATATACTTAGAGCATAGCACAATTACAGAGATTTGACAATCATCTGTATTCTTACATCCGCTTCAGCAGGCGGCACAGCATCTCCACACTGTAAGGAAGAATCTCCTCATCCAGCTGAAATTTCGGATGGTGCAGCGGATTTGCCTGTTCCGGCGCAGCAAGAAAAACCAGGAATACCCGGGCACTTTCTGAAAATACCGGTACGCATTGTCGCCGGACAAAAACAGCGCATCCTCTCCCTCCAGAAAAAATCGTTTTCCAAAAATTTCCCGCCCGATATGCGCTGCCGTCTGTGTATAACCGGCATCGTTAGAAAACAGGAGAACCGGAGGCTTCAAAAACCGAAGCTCTATCTTTGTTCCGGACTCTTCTTCCGCCGTTTTCAGGGCAGCTCTCAGCCGTTTTGTAAGTTCCTCAAAATCCTCCGCAAAACAGGCTCGGATCGTTCCTTGATCTCCACATAGTCCGCAATGATATTGGCATATTCTCCGCCATGGACGGTCCCTGCCCCCCACCAGGCACGGCCGCCTTGCCGCGGTAGCTGCCGTTGAGCCTGTGAATCGCCTCGACAGCACGGGCAGCCCCGTAAACAGCATCCACACCCTTGTCCGCTTCACACCAGTGAGAGGCCTTCCCCTGCACCTGTACCGTCATCCCGCCGACCATGGCGGATGCCTGCCCCTGATGTACCGCCATGCCAAACGGCATATCTGTGGCATAGTGGAACATGACAAAGGCGTCCGCTCCGTTGAGGGCTCCCGCAGCCAGCATACGGCCGGCGCCCTCACCGGTTTCTTCTCCCGGTTCAAAAATAAAACGCACCGCTGACGGAAATTCTTCCGGCGCTGCAGCTGCAATCCTTGCGACAGTGAGCGCAGATGCCAAAATGGCGTCATGTCCGCAGGCATGCATACATCCTTCATGGCGGGACGCATAGGCAAGTCCTGTGTTCTCCCGGATCGGCAGCCCGTCCATCTCCGCCCGCAGAACGATGAGCTTTGTCCTGTTTTTCAGAGCCGGAAGCTCTGCGATCAGCCCTGTGGGCTCCACGGTGCGCACCTCATAGCCCAGCGTTTCCAGATACTCTTTGATAAAGGCAGAGGTCTTATATTCCATGAGCGCCAGCTCCGGATATTGATGGAAGTGTCGGAACAGCTTGTGCAGTTCTCCTACCTGTTCCTTGTACGCCCCACAATACGGATGTGCCTGTTTCATAATATCCCTCCCTGCCTCTGTCACTTCTTTTTCTTTTATATTGCTTCTTTTATATTGCTTCTTTTTATATCAGCCCAAGATAACGCAGACCATCCGGATCCCATAGTGGAACATGTCCCCTGTGATATGGTGCAAGCTCCTGGATCCTCGTCGAGCTGTTACCCATGGCAATTTTGGTGTGCGCATACTCAAACATGGCAATGTCGTTGTTGCTGTCCCCAAATACCACCGACGCCTCCCACGGAATCTCAAACAGCTTTAACACAGCGGCGATCCCCACTGCCTTGTTGTGTCCCTTAGGCACGAGCTCTATGGTGGTTCCTGCAAAAGAGCCGCTCTCGTGGCGGATCACATCAAAATACACCGACAGCTCTTCGCGTATACCTGTCTGCATCGCAGCCTTCCAGCATTTTTGCGCTGATTTTGTTGATGTGCATGTCTTTTTTCAAAACCCTTGATCGGACGCCACCGCTCTCCCAGAGCCTCTGTGATCAAATCTGCATACCAGTTGACAGAGGTGTTGTATTCTTCCTTGTCATAATACATAAAATCCGCGCCTTCCATCACCGGGATCAGGCCGTATTTTCGCAGAACCTCCACACAATGCCAGGCCTGCTCCTGCGTCAGCTCTTTGTTATAGAGACGCTTTCCGTCTTTTCTATGGTGGATCCGCATCCGGAAATCATTCCGGTAAACGGAAGCTCCTCCAGATAATCCGCCACAAAAGCCCGGCTCCTTCCCGTACAGAGCCACGCCTCATGACCGTTTTTTCTCAGGGGCCTGAAGCGCCTCCTTTGTGCTTTCGGAACACCCTTCTCAATGTCGCACAGCGTTCCGTCCGCGTCAAAAAAATACTGCTTTTTTCTTCATGATTCTCCTCAGTCCAAAATGATCAGCGCCATAAATACAAGATCCGTATTTCCCGTGTTCACAAGGCCATGTCCCTTGCCATCCGGCGTAAAGGTCATGTCTCCCGCGGCTACGTTGCGAAACATTCCGTTGTCGTTATACTCTCCCTGTCCGCTGATAATATAATAAGTCTCGCTTTCATTATGATGTACATGGTACCCCAGCGTACACCCGGCTCCAGCGTCACTCTGCATACATCCTGCATTTTTGTTCAACTGTGTTTCATCCAGAAGTTCCTTGATGATCACATGGCCTCTTCCGCCACACATGTTTTTTCTACTCGTCTGATACTCATAAACATTCTCCTTTTGACACCGTAATCGTTACTTTCGGTTCTCGTAATAAAAATTAGGCAGATTCCAGCGATAGGGGCCGCCAAATAGCGGATAAGAATTACAATTCCCGCAGACAGCACCATGGATACGACTTCACCCAGGCATTCAAAAGTAAGCGCACAGATAATCGCCCCCACAATGGAGGCACAGGCATAAATATGCCTCACAAAAAATATAAGGAGGCACACCCGCCATCACATCCCGCAAAAAGTCCTCCGCCCACACCGGTAATCATCCCCACAAACACCAGCAAAACGTATTGTCTTCAAATCCATAGCGAATGCCTGTGCTCACTCCCATCACAGTAAAGCCCAAGTCCCACGGAGTCCAGTACCAGCATCACCTTGTCATAAGCCGAACGGAAATGCCCTGCCAGAAGCTCCCTTTTACAGTATACCACAGTAAACACAATACAGGAAGTAACCGTGGCCACAGCGGCGTACACCGGATTTCTGAAAACACTTGGCGGTGTCAGACCCAAAATGATATCCCTGGTCATTCCTCCGCCCACCGCCGTGATGACGCCAAGGACACTCACACCGAACACATCCATTTTGCGCTCCACACCTACCATGGCTCCAGAAGCTGCAAACGCAATAGTACCCAAAATTTCTATGATAAATACGAGGATTTCCTGCCCACTCATTTCTCACTTACCTGCAACGGATTAATCTCTTTTTGTACACATAGCGCAGAAACAGCGCACTGACTGCAGCCGCAAAAACCTCCGCAATGGGGAATGACCACCAGAGAACTTCCAGTCCGCCGATCTTGAGAGAATGTATGCCACCGGAAGCAGCACCAAGAGCTGACGGATCACCGACACCGCAAGGCTTAAAAATCCATGACCTGTTGCCTGGAACACGGAGGATGCCGTGATGCCAAATCCTGCTCCCAGAAAGCTGAAGCTGATGATCCGAAGCGCCGGGATACCGATTGCCAGCATCTCATCTGAAGCATTAAAAATGCGCAGCAGCGGAGTTGTCGCAAACTGGAAGATCAAAAGTCCCACTACCATAATACCAACGGCATAAGCTGTGCTCAGTGCAATTGTCTTTTTGATTCGCTCCGGCTTTTCTTGCACCATAATTGTAGGCAATAATAGGCACCATGCCGTTATTGAGACCGAACACCGGCATAAAGATAAAAACTTTGAAGCTTAAAGTATACACCGAATACCGCTGTTGCAGTGGATGTAAATACCATGAGAATTTTGTTCATACCAAACGTCATCACTGAACCAATAGAGCCCATAATAATAGAAGGAACTCCCCACGCTGTAAATCGTGCGGATAACTTTTCCCGAAACGCCGTATTTCCGCAGAGAAATGTGAAGCTCATGGTTCTTTCTGCGGTGAAACCACAGCGCCAAAAGTGCTGCGACTATCTGTCCGATAACCGTTGCAAGAGCCGCCCCGGCGACCTCCATACGCGGAAACCGAACAGACCAAAATCATGATCGGATCCAAAATAATATTGATGATCGCCCCTAGAGACTGGGTAATCATAGTATAAATGGTTTTTCCTGTGGACTGAAGAAGCCGCTCAAAAATAAACTGGAAAAAAGATGCCAAAGGACATGATACCTACAATGCGCACGTAGTCTGTTCCATAAGACACAATCTGGGCATTGTCTGTCTGTACGGAAAAAAAGAAACGGCCAAACAGCCCCGACAGCAAAGCAAATCCCACAAAACTGAAAACAGACAGCCAGATACCGTTATTGGCAGCCTTATTGGCAAGCTCCGTGTTTTTTTTTCTCCCAGAGACCTGGAAACCAGGGCATTGACGCCAACACCTGTACCGGCGCCCACAGCGATCATGAGATTCTGCACTGGGAATGCCAGGAAACTGCGGTCAGCGCATTTTCGTTAAGCTGGGCTACAAAGATGCTGTCCACAATGTTATAAAGTGCCTGAACCAGCATCGAAATCATCATGGGCACAGACATGCTGATCAAAAGCTTTCCACAGGCATGACGCCCATCTTGTTCTCTTTCGTTCATAAACCCTCTCCGTTCTCATCTTTCATTGAAAACTCCGGGTGTACTGCCAACCCCGGAGTTTTCCTGTAACATATAAGTCTATTATAAATCCTTAAAATTGAAAGTCAACTCTCCATCGCAATAATTCTTCCTGCGCAATCAAACTTGACATACTGCTGCAACCCTGGCTTTACTCTTCATTCTCAGCCCGTATCTTCTGTAAATATGCACTTGGCGATATATGCTCTTTTACTCTAAAAACGCGGCTGAAATAAAGAGCATCCATATATCCAACCTGCTGCGACACTTCTTTCAGTAAAATATACGGATTTTCGTTCATCATTCGCTTTGCCTTATCAATCCTAAGCTCACAGACATATTTTCCCGGCGTAATGCCAAATTCTGCCTTATAAAGTGTATAAATATACTTCTCATTATAGCCGAACTTCTCGTATATCCCTTTTCGCCGTAATATTGTGTGTATAATTTTCTTCAAAGAAATTCTTTCACTTTATAGACAATCATTTTATTGACTGGATTTTTTTTTCCTGTTCTTTCAGTTTTAACATCTCTTTTAATTCAAGAAGCAAAAAATTTCTCAGGTCTGAAAAGGAATATCCCAATGCAATAATTTCTTCTATGTTAACCGGATATTGTGGATTTGCGCCCTCAAAAGTTACAAAATAATTAAAACAATAACGGATATCTGTTTGAAGCTGAAGCTGTGTCACCTGTATGCTTTCCCAAAAATCCACAAGATCATCCACTAATTTTTTCAACTCCTGATATCCGATACTTCTATTATAATCTCGGCACATGAAAAGTACTTGCTCTGAGACAACCATCGCCTCTGTTTTCCAGCTATGACACTGATGTATCCCTCCTCGTCCAAAGGGAATATGGAACAAGGTATAAAAGGTTGCAGGAAGTAATCGCTGTATCCACCCCTTCGCCTCTTATCACTTTTTCTGACAAAATCAGATTTGTATATATTTCCGGTGACTGAATGGAATCCACAAATCTTTCACAAACATGTCCATATTTATTACATCTCCATGAGACATAATAAGGACATAAATGACTTCATTATGGCGCCACCCTTTCATCTGCAGAAGATATACTCCATACTTTTTCTCAAGAGCTGTGACAAAACAATCGTCAAATCTCTGTACAACATCTCTTCCAACATTTATATCCCCATAAAGTGCATTTGCTATGGGTCCATAATAACTAAAGAAAAATATACAGTCATAAGATTCCAATGGGTTTTCCAAAATCCTTGTGTCATTAGGATTTGCCATCATATGCAGCACATAATCTCTTAAATTTTCCCGCTCCTCTTTTTCCTGATTCTTGATTAATCTGCATAGTACTTTTTCCATTTCTTCCAGGATGATCGGTTTTAACAGATATTCCGTCACACCAAAAGACATTGCCTTCTTTGCATATTCAAACTCGAATATCCTGAAAGAATAATAAACTGACAGGAAATGCCGATTCGAACTGTTTCTTCAATCATCTCAAGGCCAGACAAAAGAGGCATTCGAATATCAGAAAAACCACCTGTGGTTTTTCTTTCTTGATAAGCTCCAGCCCGTCAACGCCATTATAGGCTATTCCGATTACTGAAAAAGAATCCGAAAGCTTTGATATCAAAATCTGAATACTTCTAGCGATTGCCGGCTCATCCTCTACGATCAGTACCCGCAGCCTGACCTTCATGCAACATTCCTCCCACTTCAACAACCGTTATTCCTTGCTCCGTAAAAAGCGTAAATGCTCTTTTCCCTGGTAAAACACATGCATTCGTATCATCGTATTTTTCAATCCTACGCCAATTCCATCCTTGAATTCCTGAAAAGCGATATCATTGCCAAAGGAATCCTTGCATTTTCTCTGAAGTTCCTTCAACGTCCGGATGGTTTTTTCGTCAAAAGAACTCCCATTATTTTCTACTGCAACATACCACATGTCCTCTGTGAGCCACATATGGATTTTTATCTTCCATACAGGCGGTACGTCTTTAAATCCATGTTTAAAACAGTTCTCTACAATAGGCTGCAGAATCAGCTTGGAACCTGAATATCTTCCTTCAGCACAGCCAAATCCCATGTACATTCTAACATATGTTCATAGCGTAGCTCCATAATGTGCAGATAATCTCTGATATTATCCAGCTCTTCCTGTAGGCTGACAGTCTTATTTTGATAATTCATGGAGTACCGCAAAAGATTTGAGAGTTCACCGCACATGCGCGCCACCGTAAGGTTCCCATTTTCTAACCCATAAGTTCCTATAACCGAAAGCGTATTATATAAAAATGCGGGTTCATCTGTGCTTCCAAAGTGTTCATATGAGCTTTCAAAGCAAGTTCTTTCATCGAAATCAGTTTTTTGATTTTGTATATGTATCTGATTCAGAATGTTTTCTATCGTCTCGCTCAGCATTGTCACTTCGTTATTATCCGTCACCACTTCCAGATCCACATTGGACTCCAGACCGCGTTTCTCTAACTTTTCCTTTAACTGTCTCAACGGAGCCGTCAGACTTTGAGATACCCAAAATAAAAAAAGAGAAGCAAACAAAGACTTCCCACAAAAACCCCGGAAATCGTTCTTAAAAGTTTTTCCTTTTCTTGAATATAAAATCCAATATCATTTTTTAAAACGATCGTCCAATCTGTAAGTTCAGAATGGCAATAATAATTATAATTTCCCTTTGCCTCTAAAAAGCCGGAGCTCTCCTTATCAGAAAGCTTCTTGAGTACTTCCTTCTCGTCTTCCTCTATGTCCGGATCTTTTCGTGGAATAACAAATCTCCCTTTCCCTGATCTATCAGGAATACTTCTTCTCCATCTATGGACAGAATAGAATTGAGATCCTCACAGCTCTTGTCATATACCAAAAGTCCATAGTTCTGAAACATATCATGCACAGGACGGTACACAGAGATGACCATATCTCCCTGTTTTCCCCAATAATCCTCATGTGGGAACAAATAATAACAGTTTTCTCCCTCTTCCAAATACTTCTCTACATTAATATTGGCGATCATTTCATTATTCGGGAGTACTTCCTGGTAATTTCCCATTACGGAAGCATGTATGTTATTTCCATTTTTTCCGATAAAACGATCGCACTGCCATTTTCTTCCTGAACCAAAACAGATAAAAATTTGGGCTCGCCAAAGCTTCCAGCGGATTTTTTGATATAATAATCTTCCGTCTCTGTGTTTCGCAGCAGCGTATCGGCATGCTCTAAAAATTCGGGCAGAGCCTGAAAAAGGAAAGCTGTTTATCCATATCCCGCAGGTATTCATTCATGCGTTCTTCTGCCACATCCAATATATTAACAGAGCCTTCCTGCATACTTTGTTCCAGTAATTTTGCATTATAATAGTAAACCCGAACAAAGCAATTGAAAGAACAAGGGAAATAATCACACTATATGTTGTATAAAGTTTCCAGTGAAAAGAAATTTTTTTCAGATATATTTCCCCTCCGTATCCGCTTTTTTATCATTATAGCATAGTTCTGTTTTTCTGCAAAGAAATAAGCGCCGGAAAATCCGGCGCGAAATAGATGACTGCCAGTTTCTGCTGACAAGCCAGTAATTCTTATCTTCTGAATGATTCTATTTTTGAAAATATCTCTAAAATTTCAAACAACTGTGTAGTCGTCCTGCTTATAACCAGATACTCTAAAAATTCCTGTCCGTTTTCCACTCTTTTTTCTACCGTAATATGGGAAGCTAACGGCTCCGGCATCCTGCACAGCCTTCCAACGCAAATTCCACCTGGCCTTCGGGAAGATTGTCCAGAAATACATATTCCTGGCTATCCTTTGTGTAAAACGGATTTCCACTCCATTCTCCAGTCTTCTCATCTTCCTTTGGCTGCAGCGGCTTTTATAGATTCCCCTCCATTTACTTTCAGCCACTTTCCCAAAACCCAGAAGCCGTTTTGCCTGTTCTTCTGGTATCAGTACCGTCTGGTTTGGGCCCTATATTCAAAAAGAAGGTTTCCATTATCTGCTACCGTGCTCACTAATAAAGAAATCAGATTCTTGCAGAAATCAAATGTTCATTTCCTTCATTGGCATTGTATCCAAAAGACAGCCCCATTCCCCGGCACATCTCCCACTTTTCATTTCTGCTTGTCTTGCCCTGCTTGTATTCTTTTGTGGAATATCCTTTATATAATCCGTTAAAGCGGTCGTTTACAACTCCATCTTCCACCGTATTATAATAATGTGCCAGAAGATAAGGCAGATTATATTCTCCTTGCTTAGGCCATCCAATATCATTCCACAACACAGAAGGATGATAAGTATCAATAAGTTCACAGCACTGTTTATAGGCATAATCTGCATATTCCGCTGTGGGACAGGAATTATAAATTTCATCCTCTTCGTTTACAATGGGGTCGTTGGCGTACTGCCAGTCTATGATACCCGAATAATAAAGCCCCATCCGTATATTTTCTTCTCTGACAGCTTCCGTCAGCTCTCCTACGATATCTCTCATAGGTCCACGGTTTCCGCAGTGAAAATCAGTGTATTTACTCGGAAAAGACAAAATCCATCATGATGCTTTGTTGTCAATACAACATAGCCGGCACCCGCTTCCTTAAAAGCGCTGCATTATTCTTTTGGATTCCAGTTTTCGGCCTTCCATAAATCTGCAAACTGTTCATAAGCAAAATCTTTTCCATATTGATTCACATGGTACTCATATGCCGGCCCTTTTCCAAGACGAATAGAATTATAATACCACTCTCGCGTATGGATTGTTGGTAAACCATTCTTCATTCACCTCGACTTCACCCAGTTCCCAGCTTCTGGGAGCAAAAGCCGGAACTGAATATAAGCCCCAATGAATAAAAATGCCAAATTTGCAATCTTCATACCATTGAGGGATTCTGTGCTTTTTCACAGATTCCCACTTCCCGCAATATCTTTCTTTCATAGTCATCCTTTCTATCCTTTTTACTGCCCCGGCAGTCATACCAGAAACCACATATTTCTGTGCGAAAATATACAGGAGAACTACCGGAATGGAGACGATCACCATATCTGCACAAACCAAATTCCAACTCTGATTAAATTGTCCATAAAAATTATACAGACAATGGCAACGTCCACTTATCGGAGGAATTTAATAAAGTAGATAGGCGTTTGAAGATCGTTCCATATCCACATAAAATTCAGCACTCCCACCGTTGCGATTACTGGTTTTAAAAGAGGCAAAATAATCTGAAAATATAATTTTGTTCCCCTGCATCCATCCATGACAGCGGCCTCGTCCAGTTCCCTGGGAAGCCCTTTGATAAAGCTGGAAAAGATCATGCTGGAAAAGGAAGATACATCGCCCCATAAATAAGGACAAGAGAAAATCTGGTTCCATAAATATGCATTCCTCTAAGAAGCTGCATTGTCGGCAGAGTGGCCGCAAAGGGAGCAATGATTCCAAACGTCAAAAATTTAGATATCCCTGGCAAAACGGGTGTCCCTCCGCACAATACAGTAACTTAGCATGGAGGCGATCAGAATGAGCAAAAGTACGGACAGTATCGTGATAAATAAACTGTTTCCTAATGTTTGAAGCACATTCCCTGTTCCCAGACTTCCGCATAGTTTTCCCACTTCCCTCTCTCGGAAGCGACACACCGAGATAACTTGCCTCTCGTTTTTCTTTAAAGGAAGTTATAAATACCATAAAAATAGGATAAATGATGGTAATGCTAAAAAGCCCATAATAACACTTCAAAAATCAAGTTAATTCTTTTTGTTCTCTTACTCATTCTACATACTCCCATTTCGCGCTAAGTTTCTGGTACAAGATAGCTACGATCACCAGAATGATTGTAAACAGCAGGTTAATAGCCACGGAGTGCAGTATCTTCCACTTGACATTTCATTCATGATCAAGGTTCCAAATGTTTCCGTATCATGTCCTGAGGCCGCCGCCTGTTAATACATATACCAGGTCAAACATTTTTAATCCAAAGATCAGACTAAACAGAATGTTTTACATTTACTGTCGGCATAATTAACGGAAGAGTAATATTTCGAAAAAGCTGCCATCCTGTAGCTCCGTCCACCTTCGCTGCTTCTGGTATGGATCCGGCACAGACTGCAGGCCCGCCAGTGTGATGACCAAAGCGGTTCCCAGGCTTCTCCAGATTTCTGCAAGACTGATGCAAAAACTGCCGGCCAACGTTCTCCCAGCCATGGAAGGCTCAAATTTTCCAAACCTACAGACGCAAGCATGGAATCTATCACTCCATGTCTGCCGCCAAACAGCGCATTAAAAATCAGACCTACAATCAGAGAAGACAAAATTGCCGGTATAAAATAAACGGTCCTGAAGTGCATTGGTGGTTTTCAATTTCCTGTTTAAAGGAAGTGCAAGCGCAAAGCCGAGGACGGTTACAATAACCGTTTTAACACTGCAAATATCAAAGTATTCACAAATGCAGTGGGAACCGTCCTTTCTGTCATAACATCAACAAAATTCTGAAGACCGACAAAGCTGAAATCGGACACAAAAGAACTCCAGTCTGTAAACGCGTACAGATATCCTATGGTAGAAGGAACCACAAAAAATAATCCAAAAATAATTAAAGGAATTACCATCATATAAGTTGGATAGATTTTTTTCTATTCATTTTCTTCTTCCTTTAGAATCCTTCTACCTGCTGAGCCTTACACAGTTTAATTCTGCTTTCGTCCATCATCTTCAGACATTCATCCACATCGATATTATCCACCAACAACTCCTGGATGCATTTGGCTCCTTCTGTATTAGAGTAACCCAGAATCTCCGTTACAGCAATTGAGCTGTTTCCTACTTCGTCAATAAGCGCTTTGCTTTCTTCATACTGAGGTGTCGTCTCCATAGTTGTCATAGATTTAAATACAGGCATCGTGGTTACGCCTTCAAAGGCTGCATTGTAATTATCCGGATTTCCCATAAATTCAATGAGTTCCTGTGCTTCTTCCAGATGTTTTGCTTCTTTCGGAACTGTAAACATAATGATATTCGGCCTTCAAATGTACCCTTTTCCGCAGTTCCCATAAAATTGGCATAAGTCCGAAATCTTCTGCCGTATAGTCATATGCTTCACTGTCATAGTTCTGATATAACCAGGTATCCCACAGGAATGCCATCGCAGCTTCTCCTGTTCCTAAGACTTCTCCATAATAGTCCCAGGTATCTGTCATGTAAGTTTTCCCAAAATAGCCCTTGTCCGCACTATTTTTAAACCACTCCAGCATGCTTTTCATTTTCCGGAATTTCTGCATAAGTGATCTGATTTGTATTTAATTTTTCCAACAGCTCTTCATCTGCAAAAATCGGATCCATTCCAAACTGATAGAACATGGTATGCATCTTTTACGCCCATATAAATAGGCTGAATTCCAGCATCGAGCAGTTTCTGGCAGACTTCATCAAATTCTTCCTGTGTGGTAGGTACTTCCAGATTCTGTTCTTCGAATATTTTCTTATTGTACAGGCAGCGCGATACAGAGCATTCTCCGTACGGAATTCCATAAACATGTCCTCTTCTGGCAATCTGTGAGGAAACAAGATCACTCACATCGCTCACCCACTCAGCATCTGAAAAGTCCACAAAGGTTTCTTCCGGATTATACTGATCTAATTCCTGTCCACTGAAAGTCATAAATACATCCGGTACATCTCCTGTTTGAAATTTTGTCAAAGCAATATTATCAAAGTTATCTGTGTCAATCCCTGAATGTCTATTTTATTTCCTGTTTCTTCTTCATACATAGCAAAGATGCGATCCAGAAATGGCTTATTAAGGTCATTCGCACTTCCAAAAAGTGTTAATGTCACACCTTCACCATCTGCTGCTGAAGCGGTTGTGGCTCCTACACCACCCACTGTCATCATCGTTGCCATTACCAAAGGCTAAAACTCTTTTTCCTTTCATCCCGTTTCCTCCTATTTAGAAATCTTGCTTTGTGACAATTTTATTATAATAAAACGCCTGACTCTTTTATATAGAAAAAGTCAGGCGAATATGTAGAAAAGTTATAAAACAGCGTTTATATCTCCATATCCTGTTTAGAGTTTCCACAATGGAATCTCCCTTAAGCCTGGAAACCGCATACAGCATTGGCAGGCTGACCAGTGCCAGAACCGCCGCAGTCACAGTCAGATACAGAGGCACATTCACACGGTAGGGAATGACATCCGCGGCCAGTATCAGGTTAAGAAGCCAGCAGACCAGAAGGCTTGCAGGAATTCCTCAAGCAGCGCCCTCCACCCGTAAAACAGAGTTTCCAGGCAGATCATTCTGCGAAATCCGGCCGGTGTAGTCCCAACAGACTGCAGCATGGCAAACTCTTTCCGCCGGAGGCCGATGCTGGTGGAAATGGTATTGATGATATTTGCTGCAGTTATCAGTGTAATGAGGGCAATAAAACCATAGATGAACACCTGAAGCACAAACATAATGGCCTTCATATTCTCCATAGCTGCTTCCAGGTCGTACAGTAGCTGCGCCGGTATCCGCCGCTTTCCAGAAGCTCCGCCACTGCTTCTCTGGTCTTTTCATGCTCCCTGGTCTCAATTCCTATGTTTACAGTGACCTCATCCACACTATCTTTGTACATGTGCGGATAATACATGCTTTCCGGCACATAAAGCGCAAGACTGTTCTTCACGGAAAGCTGACACAGATAATTGTTGTTATCATAGGACACCAGGCCTCGATCTCAACGCCCTTTGGCCGCCGCCGAAATAATAGGTCTGTCCGATAATTTCGGAGCGAAAAATTTCCGTATCCCCTTCCCTGTGGCTGATGTTATTAAGCAGAACACCCTTCAGGCGTTTTCCGTAAAAATCAGCCGGATCCAATCCGTTTTTTTTTTTTCCACAAGACGGTTAAAGTCCTCATCCTCCACCACGATTTCACAGAAAGAATAGCTGTTTTTATAAGCATCCCTGTACGTATCTGTCAAGTACCCCGTGTCGAGCAGTTTTCTGTTGGGATTCTCATCCCCGGAAGAATTCTGATACGTATAATGGCTTGTGCCGCAGACATACGCCCTGTCCACGCCCGGCAGCTCTTTTACCTCTTCCTTCAGCCGCTCTTGATCCGAATAAGATACGATCACCTGGATCTCATAGGGAAGCTCTGACGCCATATCGTTGGACTGTACAAATAATTCGCAGAAATAATTTACGCTCAAATAATACCACCGACAAGGCAATGGAAAGCGTGATCAGTCTGCTCCGTCCACATTGCGCTTGAGATTTTTTGTATGCAAGCTCTCCCTCATACCCGAACAGCCGCCGAATATATCCCGGTGTTTTTAGGTTTCGTTTTTTGATGGCGACCTGTTTTGTCTGGCGGATCGCTTCCATCGGCGTAACAGCCGAGGCTCTCCTGGCCGGGATCCACGCAGAAATATAAATCGTCAGGGCGCTGAATCCCACAATTCCTATGATGCTCCACAACGGCACCACCGTCTCAATCCCTGCATCGGAAAAAAGAATCCCGGATCATCCCGATGGATGCTATTTTATTTCCACGGTTTTCAGGGTAATACGGATTCCCAGGATTCCGGCCAGAATCCCCGCCGGAATTCCCACCATTCCAAGAAGCGCGCCTTCAAAATACACCGAATTTCTTTTCTGTCTGCGGGTAGCTCCCACACTGGCGAGCATCCCCAAATACCGCACACGCTCAGACACAGACATGCCAAAGGCATTGTAGATCAGGGCTACCGACGCCGCGATGATCAGCACCAGCACCAGAGATGCCATCGGCAGGGATCGAGCGGGCCAGAATGCTGTTTTCATCCACCGCAAATTTGCTTTCCAGGACGCCATCGTTCAGCACATATCCGTCTGCGCCATATTGCTTTATCATGTCTTTCAGCACATTTAAAAGATTTGTGATCTGTTTTTTTTCAAGGAAACAGAAACCATAACCTCCGGTGCGTTTTTCTTCCTCACTCATCCCCGCACGATCGCCTTGCCAGAGGTAGACGGATTGTCGTGGAGGATCGCCGTGATCCGGAATTTTTTTGTTTCCTGTGTATCAAATTTTTTCCTCATAGCGCCAGGATCCGCCAATGACCACCTGCTGACCGTCTTCCATATAATATCGGATCCCGACAGGTATGGAAACCTCGTCCCCCAGCTTCCAGTCCAGCTTTTTTTTTCAATCAGGCTTTGTTCCACCGCAATTTCTGTGTCATTTTCCGGAATCCTTCCCTCATATCGTCCCGTCAGCTTTTGTGAAAGGTGCACCGCATCCCCCGTAGAATTCGCCGACACCACAGCGGTCGAAATCCGTTCCTCAACCGGAAAGAACTGTAGGCCGCAGTTCCGCCCAGCAGTCCTGCGCTCTCCACCCTGTCATCCTCCTTAAGAAGGCGGTAGTTTTCCTGTGATATTCCATAAAGCTCTGCCTCATAGTTTCCCATGGAAAAAGAGACTCACTTCTCCGTAAAACCGCAAAAAAGAGGCTGCGCTGACAAACACCGCCGTGATCATGGCGGCAGATACCATAATCCCCAAAATCGTCACCACTAGTACCTCCCCGGTTTGCCTTCAGATGACGTAAAGGTCAGTCTGTTTACAATCTTCATCCAAACCTCACCTCATCTCTCACAATCCTGCCGTCTTCAATGGAGATCATGCGGTCTGCTGACAGGGCAATCTTTTCGTCATGGTGATGATAATAACGGTCTGGTCAAACTCCCGGTTAAACTGACGCAGCATGGAATGATCTCCCTGCTGTTCACGCTGTCCAGGTTTCCTGTCGGTTCGTCCGCCAGAAGAAGCGCCGGATGGTTGCCAGTGCCCGCCCGATGGACACTCTCTGCTGCTGCCCGCCGGAAAGCTGGTTTGGCAGATGATGGATGCGCTCCGCAAGCCCGAGCCGTTTCAAGCTGTGTCACATAGTCCCGGTCGGCTTGCGTCCGTCCAGGAGAAGCGGAAGCGTCAGGTTTTCCTCCACCGTAAGAATGGGGATCAGGTTGTAAAACTGATGATCAGGCCAATCTGACGCCTTCGAAAAATAGCAAGCGCCGTCTCATCCAGTTCGGAAATATCCGTTCCATTGATGACAACGCGCCCTTCTGTCGGCTTGTCCCGCCGCCCAGAAATATGCAAAAGGTGCTCTTTCCGCTGCCGGAAGGGCCTGTGATCGCCACAAATTCCCCTTTTTCCACGGAAAAAAACATTGTCAGTGCCTTCACCAGCGTATTGTCCTTGCCGTACACTTTGCTTAAGTGGCTGATTTCAGAATCTTCATATGGTCTCTCCTTACATTCCACATTTTTTTGTACCGCTTTAAGTATAAAATCTTCGTCTTACCAGTGACTGCTGCATTACAATTTTGTCATTTTACGCTTCAGATGATGGCTTTGTAAAATTTCAGGGAAAAGCAGGTTCCCGCTCCCTCCCGGCTTTTGACCTCAATATCCGCCGTTCTTTTCCAAAATCGCTTTTGCCAGCGCAAGGCCAATCCCCACACTGTCTGCGGATGCGTTTTTCCATGATAAAACCGCTCAAAAAATATGAGGCAGATCCTCGGGCAGAATCCCGCAGCCTGTATCGGAGATCAAAAGCTCGTTATACAAAGTTGTACTCTTTTTCTCAAAAGTCAGCGTATCCCCCGCTTTCATGTGTTCCACACAGTTTTTATGATGTTGGACACCGCCTCCACACTCCAGTTTCTGTCTCCCGTGAATACAAAATCCTCTCCGACAGAGATCAGCTCAATTCCCTTCAGCTCCATGGAAACCAGGAATGGCTTCGGCTTTCTTTCAGCACCCATCCATGGAAACCGGCTCCTCCTTCAGCTCCACGGTTCCCGCATCCAGCTTGGACAGCTTCAGCAGATTCAAAATCAGCCACTGCATCTTCTGAAGCTGATGCCCGCTGATTTCAGAAACTCTTTTCTCTTTTGCGGATTTTCTTCTCCGCGCAGCAGATCCATCATCATGATCAGGGATGTCAGCGGCGTTTTCAGCTGGTGAGAAATATCGGCCAGCGCTTCTGCCAGCGCTTTTTTGTCTGCCAGAAGCTGCTCATTCTGACTTTTGAGAAGTACCGTTACCTTATAGAGATTATTTTTCAAAGAGAGCTCTCCTCCTCATTTCTGCAAGCCGCATATCATAATTCCCGGAAAGAACCTCCATAAGATACGCGTTCACCTTGCGCAGCTCCTCATACCGCCGCCAGGTGTATCCCGCAAAAACCGCAGTCAAAAAGCGCCTGCAAAAAGCAAAGAACCGCAGCCCCCGCACCAAATACCAGGCGCGGCCGAAGCTGCCGCTGTCAGAAAAATGCCCAGCGCCAGCATATGTCTGAATCCTTTGTTATATCCTCCATGATGTAGCCAAGCCCACGCACGGTTCTGATGTATGCGGGATTGGATATGTCCTCCTCTATTTTGTCCCGAAGCCGTTTGATGTACACCGTCAGAGTATTGTCATTGGCAAAAACGCCGTCAATGTCCCAAAGATGCTCCAGAAGCTGATTTCTCGACAGTACCACGCCCGGTTATTCACAAAAATCAGCAGCAGCCGGTATTCCATGGCTGTGAGCACAAGCTCTTTTCCGTTCTTATACACCTTGGCTTCGCTGGTATAAATGAGCAGATCTCCCACGCGCACGGCTCCCCTGCGCATTCTCTCTGCTGTAGCGGCGCAAAACCGTGCGGATGCGCGCCGCCAGCTCCTGACTGAAAGGGCTTGGAAATATAATCATCTGCCCCAAGCTCCAGCCCCATCACCACATTCACCTCATCGTCATAGGCAGTCAGAAAAATCACAGGGTAGTCTCCCTGACTTTTGATCGTTTTGCACACATCATAGCATTCCCGTCCGGGGAGGTCAGATCCAGGAGATACACCGAAAATCTCTGTTTTCTATCCGTGACAAGGGCATCTTTACAGAAGTTTCCCAGATCACCTGAAAGCCCTCATTTTCAGAGAGTATTTCAGCCTGATCCCTATTGCCTCATCTCTTCCATTACCAGAACATTCCTCATATCCCTTCCAGCCTTTCCATGTATATCTTCCGATTTCCCGGAGACGCTATCAGGGAAACCATTGACCTGCTATGATTAAAATTATAAAGGAGCACCTCTATGACAGACCAAAATAAAAACACTTCCGCTTCTCAAAATCCCCGGCCGGAAATCCAGCGTCCCAAAGATTCCTGGATCACAGAACCTCTTCCGGAGTCCAGCCGTCCCCGGAAAGACGGCGGCGAGGACGGTGAATAATTTCCCGCCCTGAGCGGCGTTTTACAAAACAGCTGATTTTCCCGGTGTCCGCTGCAGACCTTCTCAAGCCTGGACACCAGCCCCGCAAGCAGCTCTTTGTCAAGAGCTCTTGCGCCTTCAGGGCACACCGCGATGCAGCGCATGCAGGAAATACACTTGTCCTTCTCTGCCGCAAAGGTCTCTCCTCAATGGCCGCCACCGGACATTCCCTCACACAGCGGCCGCATTTTACACAGGCGTCTGTGACTTTGGGCACCATGGGACTTGTGTGCCGTTCCTTGTACGGAACATTGCCCCGGAACCTGTAGTTCTTCTGACTTCTCCCGCTCAGGAGCCTTTCTCTGATTTTTGCCCCAAATTCAAAAGCTCTTTTTCATCGGAAGCATCCGGCCGGCCGGAGGCAAACTGGCGCATAATGGAATGCTCCGCAATCACTGCCGCCGCAGCCCTTGGCACAAAGCCTGCCTCTTCTGCCACCTGCTTCAGCTCTGTAAGCGTATCTTCAAAAGCCCGGTTCCGTAAACACACAGCAGGATACACGCCGCCCCGTTTCCTTTCATCTGCGCCAGACGTTCTGACGCCGTCACCGGCACACGTCCTCCATAGGAAGGAACCGCTATCACACAGACGTCTTCTTTTTGGAATGAATATTCCCCATAGGCTTTGGCACTCCAGTAAGCTTATCTTCTCATAAGCTTCCGGAAACGCCTTAAGCAGCATATCTGCCGCTTTTTCTGTACCGCCGGTAGGACTAAAAGTGATCTCGTATAATCTCATAAAAATTCCCCTTTCGTTTTCAGGCGAAAAACAGCCATTGCCTTAAAAGCACCAGAAGGATAATGTGCACCGGATAAAAGGCATAGAAGAAATATTTCGCCCATTTTCCTTTGATAAAGCCTCGTTTTCCATTGTACATATTAATGGAAAGAAAAGCAAAGCAGGCTTTCCATTCATAGTAAAGCCACGCGCTTCCCACGACCGCCTGCCCTGCCTTCTCATTGCGGAACCAGTACATGATCAGCAAAAACACATAGCCCTTCCACCCATGGTCTGCATTGAGAACGGTGGATACCCACAAAAGCCCCAGCACGCTGAGCAGCTGCCAGCAGGTCTTCTCTGAAATATTCAATGGCGCAGAAAGCCAGATATCCCAGGAATAATGTAAAAAACACATTTTGCTTCTCATATTCCAGGTATTGGTATGCATAAAATTCCATGGAATCTCAGATAGGCACGCAAACAAAAACAGATTCCGCCCGTATTTCCTGCGGTCTCTGGTGTGAAGAAAGCCTTCTACCAGAAGGAAACAGAAAATAGGCAGCGCCACCCGCCCAATATCACGGCAAATGCGGTACAGACTGGCATCGGGAAGAAATACACTGCTTCCGTTGACTGCATTCATGGGCTGCATGGCCGGCGGATACTGTGTCAGAAGGATCGCCGCCGTATGGTCGATGAACATGGTGATGATCGCTATCATTTTCAGCGCGCTGCCGCTTAATATCTGGAATTTTTCTGGAAAAACGGATGCTGGTCTTGTATTCATAATTCGTCTCCATGGCCTTTCTTAAAAAGTTTATATCCTTTTGTCCCGGACATTTTAATGAAATTATAACAAAAAACCGCGTGCCTATGCTACAAAAATTGTGGTTTTGGGAAAAGTTGCGCAAGTTTTTTTTACAAATTATGTCTGGACGAAATTCGCATTTTATGAGAGAATAATCCTAGGTTGTTATGCTTATTAACAACAATTAGTCAATCTATCTTGAAAGGAGTTTTCAAAATGATTTATGTGATGCAATCAATACCGCTATGAGAGAGCTGTTCTTACAGATCGTTTATGGTCGTACCCAGAGTGCATTCTCTGAGGAAGGTCTGCCTGTCGGTGCAGGTCTGGAAGACCTCGGTAAGGGCTCCGTTAAGAAGCCAGGTTGGTACTATGTACGGTACTCTGAAGAAGGGTCCCCGTTATCTGGAGATGGCAGAAGGTTATGTAACCGGTATCGCTCTGGACAAGGATGATCAGATCATCGGTTACCAGTTCGTTAACCTTGGCAAGATGACTGACTTCATCAAGAAGGGTGACGATGCTAACACTGCATGGGAAAAGGCTAAGGGCCAGTACGGTCGTGTAGACGATGCAGTTAAGATCATCGATCCCAGAAAACAATAAGATACAGGAGGACAGAAAAAATGGCTTTATTTGAATCATATGAAAGACGTATTGATAAGATCAACGCTGTACTGAACAGCTATGGTATCTCCTCTATCGAAGAAGCAGAGAAGATCACGAAAGATGCTGGTCTGGATGTATACGATCAGGTTAAGAAGATCCAGCCCATCTGTTTTGAAAATGCTTGCTGGGCTTACACTGTAGGCGCTGCAATCGCAATCAAGAAAGGCTGCAGAAAGGCATCTGAAGCAGCAGCAGCAATCGGCGAAGGCTTACAGTCATTCTGTATTCCCGGTTCCGTTGCGGATACCCGTAAGGTAGGTCTTGGTCATGGTAACCTGGGCAAGATGTTACTGGAAGAGGATACCGACTGCTTCTGTTTCCTGGCAGGACATGAGTCCTTCGCAGCAGCAGAAGGTGCTATCGGTATCGCAGAGAAGGCTAACAAAGTTCGTCAGAAGCCTTTACGTGTTATCCTGAACGGTCTTGGTAAGGATGCTGCAAAGATCATTTCCCGTATCAACGGATTTACTTTCGTAGAGACCTCTTATGATCCTTACACCAATACCGTTACCGAGGTAGAGAGAATTGCTTACTCTGAGGGACTTCGTGCTAAGGTTAACTGCTACGGCGCTAACAGCGTTCCCGAAGGTGTAGCTATCATGTGGAAGGAGAACGTAGACGTATCCATCACCGGTAACCATAAAACTGCCTGCCTTCCTCTGTATAAAGCTCTTTTCTGCGAAGAATATTCTTATCCTCTGTATGATAGAGAATCAAATTCTTTACATTCAGCTTCTTTGCCGTCTCGCAGGCTTCCTTCACCGTGGAATGATGCTTCTCGTAAGGCTTGAACACATCCGCCTGACTGCAGAGACAGAAAGCCTCATGCAGCAGCCACTTGCTGTCCTTCGCGTAAACCTCCTCAAAGTCATTGTATGGTTCATCCCCACAGCAGGTAAGCTTCTCCGTCTCATCAAGCATCAGGGAAAAGCCAAACTGTCTTGCTTTTGTGGAATGGATATCAAAGAAAGTCACCTTATGTCCGAGAATTTCACGGCATTCTCCGTCCTTTACCGTAACCAGATGAAGCCTGTCTCCGATGAATTTCGTCTGATTCTCCTGCAGAAGCAAACGCGCAATCTCCTCCAGCATGGACAGCACCTCTGCATGTCCGTAGATAAACGCCTCCCTCATATTTTCCCCTGCTTCATATTCTGGCAGATGACCCGCACCAGATACACAAGCCCCAGCAAATGATCCACATGCTTATGTGTGATAAAAATATGGTGAATGTCTTTCCAGTCCATATCCGCATGCTTCAGCTGCCGAAGGATTGTCCCTCCGCCGCCTCCGTCCACCAGAAAATGCTCTCCGCCCTCCGTGAGGGCAAAGCATGTATTATAGCATTCGGTCACCATGGCATTGCCGGTTCCCAGCATGGTAAGCTTCATAATCGTGTACTCCTGACTTTATCGTTTCGTTACAATGTCCTTCTGATTTTTGTAAATGCTGTTTGCCGGAACACAGCCGCGCACCGGGGAAAGGGGATAAATGTTGGAATTTCTTCCAATCACAGTTCCCGGATTGAGAACAGATCCGCAACCAACTTCCACGTTGTCTCCCAGCATCGCACCGAATTTTTTCAATCCGGTTTCCACCTGCTCTTCTTTGTCCTTTACCACAACCAGCTTTTTGTCAGATTTCACATTGGAACAGATCGAGCCTGCTCCCCATGTGGGATTTAAACCCAAGCACAGAATCTCCCACATAATTGTAATGGGGAACCTGTACCTTGTTAAACAGCACTACGTTTTTCAGCTCCGTGGAATTTCCTACGACAGCGCCCTCACCTACAATGGCGTTTCCCCGGATAAACGCGCAGTGGCGCACCTCGGCTTCTTTTCCGATAATGCGGGTCCATTCACACAGGCCGTCGGCGCCACCTTCGCAGATTTTGCGATCCAGACATTGCCGTCTCTGCAGGCATACTCCTCTGCCGGCAATGTTTTTCCCAGTTTCTCTATAAACGATCCGATCTCCGGAAGAACCTCCCACGGATAGGTTTTTCCCTCAAAAAGCTCTGCTGCAATGGTTTCATTCAGATCCAGAAGATTTTCAATGGTAACGTCTTTCATCATGATGTTTTTCCTCCTCGTTTTGAAGCGGCTGGTTTCTTATAATACTGTGCCGCTGCATCAAAGAACTGGCGCAGGGCATACTGGTAATTGCTTCCCTCCACCTGGTTTGTGCGGATCCTCACAAAATGTTCCAGCTTATCCATATATTCCTGTTCTGTAATACTGCCCTCTGCCACATAATTCAGCCCCTTTTCCCAGCTTGCAGTCAGTTCCGGGTTCAGAAGCTGTCTGATGGAGCAGTTTACCACATCAAAGATCATCTCCCAAGAAGGGTTGGAGTGATCACCTGGGTTTTCTTATTGAGTGCCAGATATTTGATATGGAACAGCTTTTTGAGAATCTCAGCTCTTGTGGCGCTGGTGCCGATACCACTTCCCTTGATCTGGGCTCGAAGTTCCTCATCCTCGATCAGCTGTCCCGCATTTTCCATGGCAAGGATCATGGAACCGGAATTGTATCGTTTGGGCGGTGAAGTCTCACCCTCCTTGATGCTTAGATTTTTCACGGAAAGTATATCATTCTTTTTTAATTTCTGCAATGCCTCCAAAAGATGCGCATCACAGGAAACCTCGTCCTCCCCTGCATCCCCGCTTCCCTTGCTTTCCGTTTCTCTCCCGCCTTCTTTCTGGCAAAGGAATTCGCTGCAATTTTCAGGTATCCCTCTTCCATAAGAACCTTAAAAGGAAGAAAAAACGCCTCATCCCCCATTTTTGTGGTCAGATTTACTTTCTGGTAAACTGCAGGAGGATAAAAAATACACAGAAAACGTCTCACGATAGTCTCATAAACCCGCTGAGAAGTAAGGGAAAGCCCGTTTAAAGCGCTCAAGCCCTGTCCGGTGGGAATAATGGCATAATGGTCGGTAATCTGCTTGTCATTCACGTAACGGGTTTTGCAATGCCCTTCCAGGATCCCAAGCCAGCGCTTCTTTTGCCGCATCGGCCGCCTGAGGATACCGGCAGAGGCCGGAAATATTTTTTGGATCACCCCTTCGCCACAGCCGTGGACAGTACACGGGCATCTGTTCTGGGATAGGTGACCAGTTTTTTTCATAAAGCTCCTGCACAATGCGGAGCGTCTCGTCCGGGCTGATCTTAAATAGCTTGGAGCACACATTCTGCAGCTCTGCCAGGTTATATAAAAGCGGTGGATTTTTATGTTCTTTTTGCGCTCAATGCTCTCCACCCTGCAGGAAAGCGGCTGCTGCGCAGACAATCTGTCCACCAGCTCCTGCGCGTGCTCTTTTTTCTTAAATCCGTTTTCTTTATATAAATAAGGCGACTGATTATAGCGGCTGCCCTCCACGGCGCGCCACTCGCCGTCAAAATTTTCTCCCTCCAGGGAAATGCTGCTGATGACACGGTAAAAAGGAGTTTTCACAAAAGCGCGGATCTCCCGCTCTCTGCGCACCACCATGCCAAGCACACAGGTCATGACACGCCCCACGGATATGGCCTGATATTTGGTGCTCAAATAGTTGGACACGCTGTTCCTGTAGCGAAGGCTCAGCACCCTGGAAAAATTGATCCCCATAAGGTAATCTTCCTTCGCCCGCAGATAGGCAGACGCCGCCAGATTATCATAAGCACTCAGATCCTTTGCCTCACGGATTCCCCGGAGGATCTCCTCCTCTGTCTGAGAATCAATCCACACTCTTTTTTTGCTGCTTGCCTTTCACCTCGGCCATTTGCGCCACCAGACGGTAGATATATTCACCCTCACGTCCTGAGTCGGTACACACATAAATGGTATCCACATCCGGCCGGTTCAGCAGTCCTTTTACGATCTCGAACTGCTTTTTGACCCCGGGGATCACTTCATATTTAAATTCGCGCGGCAAAAAAGGCAGGGTATCTAAACTCCACCTTTTAAACTTGATATCATATTTTTCCGGGTAGCTCATGGTGACCAGGTGTCCCACACACCAGGTTACCACCGCGTCTTCGGATTCCAATAGCCATCCCGTCTTTGTCCGTTGATCTTCAAAGCTTTTGCGAATTCCTGTGCCACACTGGGCTTTTCGGCTATGTATAAAGCCTTTGCCATATACTATTTATCTGCACTCATCTTTCTAAGCGGCCATGCCAGAAGCACCGCTGCTCCCACCATATTGCCCAGTGTTACCACAGCCAGATTGCGAAGCATTGCCCCAATGGAAAGGCTTGTGTCCATGGCAAATGCCGTCACAAAAATCCCCATGTTTGCCACACAATGTTCAAAGCCGCTGATGACAAATCCGGAGATACAGATCATAATCATCAGGATCTTTGCGGTTTCTTCTTTCAGCTTGATTCCGCAGAGAACCGCAAGACAAACAAAGAAATTGCAGAGAACTGCCCGAAAGAACATTTCTCCCATAGGTATGGTCAGTTTGTTGTTAATATAACCGGCAAAATACTCCTTGGTTCCTGCCGCTCCTGCGCCCACAAAGATCAGGCCAGAATCAGGCAGCCCACAAAATTTCCCAGATAGCTGATGCCCCACACCTTGCCGACCTCGCCCCAGGTTACTTTTTTTGTCGTAAGCCCCAAAGGCCATGACAAGGTTGTTGCCTGTAAAAGCTCCCTCCCACAAGGCTTATGAGAAGAACTGCAATGGAAAATACCACCGCTCCCAGAAATTTGCCCCAGTGAGGCTCCGCGCCGGAGAAAATATTTCCCACAACATTGTTGAATATCATGGCAACATCAATAAAAAAACCGGCCATGACCGCACGCAGAAAATACTTTCCAAAGTTACTGTTCAGAAGATTGATTTTTCCTCTGGCTGCATTCGACAGCTTCTGTACATCCTCATAATTCATTGCTACACCCCCATGTAGTTTTTTACAGCTTTACATTCTCACTGTATCCCTATTGTACCACTTTGTTAAGTTTATCACAAGAAGAAAGTGCTTTCCTTTTCCGGAAACAGACTGTATACATTGGCATTTCCCTTTCGCACAAAGCCCAGCATCTGGATCTGGTTCTCCCGCGCAAGGCGCACCGCCTCCCGGTGACTGCGGCTCTGGAAATCACGGTGGGAATCCCTGCATGCGCCAGCTTTTTACATAGTCTGCTGAAATACGCCCGCTGGTATAGACCGCCGTTTCTTCCAGAGGGATCCCCTGCAGCAGCGCAAAACCTACGGCCTTATCCAACGCATTGTGCCGCCCGATATCCTCAAAGCAGCAAAGAATTTTATCCCCATAAGCCAGGGCACAGCAATGGGCACAGCCGGTTTCCAGAAAAAGTACCCGGATGCTCAAACACCTGCTCTGCAAGGCACAGCATTTTCCGGAGGCTGCCTTTTCCGAAAACACCCCTGGGCGCCGCATTCCGGTCTTTTCTGCTGCGCAGTCTTTCTCCTGCACTGCCCTGTTTCTCACAGCAAAAACCTTCCCTTCTGCAGATCCACCTGCAAATCCTTCCAGCTGCGCAGCGTCTTTGATCATTCCCCGCAAAAACAAATGGCCTGTAAAAAACTCCTGCAGATTTTCCGGAGTGCAGCTCACTGTAAATCCCGGACAGTCGTCCACAAAAACCTCCAGGATCTGCTCTGCCGCCACCACGTCCTCCTTGCGGTACTCATCGCCTCCGATAATTTTGTGCAGGATAATCTCTTCTTTTTTCATTCGCCCACGCTTTCTATTGAATTTTGACAATTCCTTTGCTATAATAAAGCATTGTACGGGTGTCGTTGGGTAACTGGTGTGCCCCCTGGTCTTCAAAACCTGTGTTGGGCGTTAATCGCGTCCTGGGTGAGTTCGATTCTCACAGGCACCCGCCAAAAAATCACACAATTCTTTTTTCAGATCCAGTATCTCTTCCCTGAGAACCGTACGCATATCCAGCCAGATTTTTCATTTTGAATACGCGCGATCACCGGAATCGGCAGCTTGCGAAGCCGCAAAGCCAGTTTTTCGCAGGATTCCCCTGCGGCTTTACGGTTACGGCAAAGCCTGGAAATTCTTCGGCGGGCAAAGCGCCGCCGCCGGCAGCAGACGCACTTTCCTCTGCGCGAAATTCCCCGGATAGGCGGTTTCTCTCAGAGCCTCTGCCATCTTGACCGCCCGTCTCTGCAGCAGCTCTTCTGCGGGGCAGGACAGCATCTCCAGCACCGGTATGTTCTTTATCGCCCTCTCCTCGTCCAGATATTCCCGAAAAGTAGCGGTCAACGCCGCAATGGTACATTTATCCAGGCGAAATGCCCGCATCAGCGGATGATTTTCCATAGCCTTGATATAGCTTTGTTTCCCTGCTATAATGCCGGCCTGTGGTCGCCCAGAAGCTTGTCGCCGGAAAAAACATACCAAATCCGCGCCTTTTTGAGCGTTTCCTGCACCGTCGGCTCGTGGGAGAGACCGAAACGTTCCAGATCCACCAGAACCCCGCTTCCCAGATCCACGATCACCGGCAGGCCGTATTTCTTCCCCAGTCTCACCAGTTCCTCCACCGAAGCCTCCTCTGTGAAACCCTGGATCCGGTAATTACTGGTGTGCACCTTTAAAAGCGCCGCCGTATTTTCATTGATCGCCCGCTCATAATCCGAAATCCTGGTACGGTTGGTGCAGCCCGTTTCCCGCAGAACGGCGCCGCTCTGCTCCATGACATCGGGAATGCGGAAGCGCCCGCCGATTTCAATGAGCTCACCTCTGGAAACGATGACTTCCCTGCCCTCTGCGAGGGTTTTCAGAATCAAGGTCACCGAAGCTGCATTATTGTTTACGGCAATGGCTCCCTCGGCGCCGGTCACCTGTGCGATAAGACGCGCGTAGTGCTCCCAGCGTTTCCCCGGATTCCGCGCTCCAGATCATACTCCAAATTGGAGTACCCGCTCATCGCCAAAAGAGCGGCGTCCTCTGTACCTTTCCCAGAGGCGCACGCCCCATACTGGTGTGCAGGATTACGCCTGTGGCGTTAAATACTTTTTTTAAAGAAGGCTCTTCCAGAGATGCAACCGCCTCCAGAACCTCTGTTTTCCAGTTGGCAAGAGCTTTTTCTGCCCCTGTCCCCGTTTCTCGCTGTATGGTCTCCCGCAGGTGTTCCATCGCAATACGGATTCCGGTCAAAACCATGCCTCTTCCATAAATATCGCACAGCTCCTCTATTTCCGGTTCCCGCAAAACAGCCTCTACCTTGGGGATCCTCTTGAAATATTCCTGTTTGTCCATCTTATTTCTTCTATTTCAGTATCAATGCCTTGTCTTCGGGTTTCATAACCATTCCCACAATACCATTGGGCAGAGAAAGCGCGGATAAGGCCTTCAAAAGCTTCTCTGCTGCCTCTTTCGGGACTGCCAGAAGAAGCCCTCCCGAGGTCTGCGGGTCATAGACCACATCCTCCAGCCAGGTTTCTTTTACCAGACTTTTCACATCCTCCCCGGCAAACTCCCCTGGTTCCGATAAGCCCCGGCAGGAATCAGGCCCATATTTGCATAATCCTCTGCCCCTGCCAGAACAGGAAGCTTCTTCGTCTCTATCACAAACGTTTTTTTGCTTCCCTTCGCCATTTCCAGGGCATGTCCGGCCAGGCCAAAGCCTGTCACATCGGTACAGCAATGTACCTCATAGTCTCTGCAGATATCCGCGGCGTATTTGTTCAGAGTGCTCATCACCCGCACTGCCTGCGCAGTCTCCTGTTCAGAGGCCAATTCTGCCTTACAGGCTGTATTCAAGATACCGCTTCCCAACGGCTTGGTAAGGATCAGCACATCCCCTTCCTGTGCGCCATAATTTTTCCACAGACGCGCCGGATGCACAAAGCCGGTGACGCAGAGGCCGTATTTCGGTTCCTCATCCTGAATGGTATGCCCTCCGGCCAGTACAGCCCCTGCTTCCAGGACCTTGTCCGCACCGCCCTTCAGTATTTCCCCCAGAATCTCCACATCCAGACAGTTTGGAAATGCCGCAATATTCAATGCCAGCTTCGGCTCTCCGCCCATGGCGTAAATATCGCTCAGGGCATTGGCTGCGGCAATCTGCCCGAAGGTATACGGGTCATCCACGATCGGTGTAAAAAATCAACCGTCTGGATCATCGCAAGCGCAGGGCTCACCTGATATACGGCTGCGTCATCCGACGTCTCCGTGCCTACCAGAAGCCGCTCGTCTGCAAATTTCGGCAGCTTACTCAAACCTTGAGCAAGGGTCCCAGGACCTTCTTTTGCCGCTCAGCCGCCGGTTTATGCAAGCTGTGTCAAACGTATTTTTTCATTCTGCACCCTTCTCACCTGCCTTTCTCCGAGGAAGTTTTCAATACTCTGCCTTCCTCTGTTTTCTGGTAAAACCGTTTTTGTCGAAATGCTCCAGAAGCGCCACTGCAATCTTGCGGGAACAGCCCAGGTAATCCCGAAACTCTCCCAGCGCAACCGACGGGCGCTCTTTTATCATTTCAAGAAACGCCTCCCTGGCCTTCCGGTAATATTCCCTGTGCACGCAGTACTGCGCGTCCAGACGGATCAAGGTCTTTTTGTTCAGAAGAGAGGTAAACACAGCCGAAAACTTCTTCTGATCCTTATGCGCCTTTATGTACAGCTCCGTTGTCAGCGGAGCAAACCCGGCTTCCAGATAATACTTCACGATCTCATCAAGCATGGCTCCTTCGTCGGCTTTGACGACCACCTTAAAAACGTTTCCGGCTGATCAGACCCTTTTCTTCCTTGATGATTTTTTCTTTTTTGAGGATTTCAAGAATCGCGTCTGCAAACGCACATCGCCCAGATTCAGACGGCTTCTGACCTCCTCCATTCCCATTCCCTCTTTCAGGGGATTTTCCTTATGGAAATTTTCTAAAAAAGCCTCTGTTTTTTTCTGGTAAAAGGAAAGCTCTTCCCTGTGAATGTAGATATCCTCCAAAAGAGGCACCAGCTTCCCGGCCTTTGCAAGCTTCTCCGCGCACTGCTTCACCTCGCTGCGCGCCAGGCTGCTTCGCTGCGCCAGCTCCCTGAGAGTATAAAAAGCATCCCCAGTGCTCCCGGCAGGATAGCTCCAGCATTTCCTGCTGGCTTCCCTTTCTTTGACCGCAAAGTCCGCCTGCACCTGTCTGTCATTTCTGCGGTGCTTCACTGGGCAGGCATCCAGAATGATGCCGCCTCCTATGGTCTCTGCCGGAGAATAAAACCGAACCACAAAATGGTCCCCATTTTTTTGCCGCAGTTTCCTCCTCCAGGCGAAGCTGGGCATAGCAGTGCTCTCCTGCCTTCAGCTCCTCCCTGTCCATGAGCACGATTTTTCCCAGGAGCTCCCTTTGTCCCATGGTAAACGTGCACGCGGCTTCCGCTGCGAATGCTGCGTTTTGTATGCTTCAGAGCCTCCACCCGCACATCCAGCATCCTTGTGGGATAAAGACTTCCCCTAGACGCAAGTACATCTCCGCGGAAAATCTCATCCTTCCTGCGGGCAGGGATATTCACCGCCGCCCGCTGTCCTGCGCAGGCTTGCTCTGCCTCCTGCCCATGCACCTGGACACTTCGGATTTTTACAGGAATATTTTCGGGTAAAGATAAGCCTCCTGCTCTTTTTTGAGCCGCCCTTCTGCCATGGTGCCGGTGACAATGGTGCCAAAGCCTTTCAAGGTAAACACCCGGTCAATGGGCAGACGAAAATTCCCCGTCCCCGCCTTTTCCGGCAGGGAAATACAAAGTTCGTGCAAGGTCTCCTTCAGAGCCTCCAGTCCGCTCCCCTCATAGGCGGATACCGGAAGCAGGGGGGCTCCTTCCAGAAACGTCCCCTTTGTCAGCTCCCCGAACATCCTCCTGTACCAGTTCCAGAAACTCTGTCTCCACCAGATCCGTCTTGGTGAGCACCACAACGCCTCTGGAAACACCCAGGATGGAGAGAATATCCAGATGCTCCACTGTCTGAGGCATGATTCCTCATCCGCCGCAACCACAAGCATAGCAATGTCTATACCACCCGCTCCGGCCAGCATATTTTTGACAAATTTTTCATGGCCGGGCACGTCCACAATGCCCACTCGCTGCCCGTCAGAAAAATCCAGATAGGCAAAGCCCAGCTCAATGGTAATTCCTCTTTTCTTTTCCTCTTTCAGGCGGTCGGTATCAATCCCCGTCAGCGCCTTGATCAGACAGGTTTTTCCGTGCGTCCACATGGCCGGCGGTTCCGATAATTGCATGATTCATAGCTGATTCCCCGGTTTTTATTTTAAAATAACGCCGTGGCAGAAAATGCCACGGCGGACTGCTGCTTTTTATGTCCCTTTATTCTAACATAACATGGGGAGAGTTCAACCTGGGGAGTCAGGGGATATCCGATTCTGGTTTTCCGCATTTTCTCAAAAAATCGTCTTACAAAATCTTTCTTTGCGGATATCGCATACATTTTTTATGATTAAGGTAACGCACACGCCAAAATACAACGCAGCATATGGATAGCTGTATATGCCAAAATAATAGTTTGCCACCGCCTTTTTATAAAATACATAGCAGTGCCTGCACTGATGACACCAAGACTCAGCAGGATCACATTCTCTGCGGTGTCTTTCTGATTCATACATATTACAGCTAATACAGCAAGCAGTATTCCATATATAAAAAATGACAGAAACATAAATAATTCCAAAGGCGTATACAGCAGTGTATTTCTCCACCATCTTATTTGCCTCCAGTCTCATTTTCGGCAAGACATACAGACAGATAACCGGAAAAATCAAATTGATATACACAAATTTTTAAAATCCTTTTACCATTCATCTCCTGTGCCTCCTATGTTCTTTCATAAATTCAATTTTACGAATTCAAAATAGCATTTTTTTACTAATTCTGCGTAAGGGAATGACTCCATAATCCGGGATACATAAATAAACCTCATTTTTCCGGTCATATACTCCGAATATTTCACCGTCCTTCCCATAGCTTAGTTCTATCATATCAACCTCTGAGGTATTTGTCACCTGGTATGTGCCTTCCATTTGTTCTGCTTCCGAAATTTTCAGATAAAATTTCTCATCTCTCAAAAAAGAAATGTACATCTGATTTTGGGGCAAATTTTCATCCGTACAAAAGTTCCTTCTATCGGGAGCTTTGATTGAAAAATGATCATTAACACCAACAGCAAAATTGCCTTTAAACTCATAATGATAGTAAATAGATTTTTACTACACTCCGTTTGATAGGAGATAGAAATTTACTACATTTGGAGGTTTCATTATGAGTAAGAAACGTGCTCCAGGGCGTTCCCTGGACGAATGGATGGAACTGGTCACCGAATGCAGACAAAGCGGCCTGACAGATGCTGCATGGTGTAATGAGCATGGGATATCTCCCAGCTGTTTTTACAATGCAGTTACCCGTCTCCGCAAAAAAGCCTGTCAGATACCGGATCCAGTTGGAAAAGCCAGCACTCTTGACCTTACATCCCATAAACAGGATGTAGTCCAGATCGCTATAGAACCGGAGTCTTCTCCGACAGGACTGATCCCAGATAATGGAAACAGACCTATGCACCTTGACAATTCACATACGATTGAAATCGAAGCAGACGGATTGCTTATACGAATGAGTAATGAGATCAAACCGGTACTTCTGAAGATGCTTATGGATACGCTGAAGGAGTCGTTATGTTAGCGGATATCTCAAGTGTTGATGCGATCTATATCGTCTGTGGCAGAACAGATATGCGCAAGTCCATTGATGGATTGTGTGCGATCATCCAGGAACAGTTTTCGATGGAGATCGACCATGCACTTTTTCTTTTCTGCGGTCGTAGATGCGACCGTATCAAAGCTATTTTAAAAGAGCCGGACGGGATCGTTATGATCTACAAAAGACTGACCGCCCAGGGAGCTTACCGGTGGCCCAGGAATAGATCCGAAGTCCGGAATCTTACATGGCGGGAGTTCGACTGGCTGATGTCTGGCATTGATATTGAGCAGCCAAAAGCGATCAAGGCAACGTAAAAAAGATGCACATAAAGCTCTTGATTTTTTTCTGTATTTTCGGCACTTTCAAGGTCTGGTAAATCCGCTGTTTTGCTGGGAAGATCCGCTGTTTTCTGGTATAATGGAAACATCAGAAACAGGAGGGAAAAGCAGTGGCAGACAGTTCCAAAGATATCCAGCTCCGTGAGCTGAAAGACATGATAAGCGATCTCAAAAAGATGATAAAAACACTTCAGGCAACTGTCGATGCTGCCAATAAACGGGAAGAGACTCTCAACCAGGAGCGGGATAATCTGAAAGAAGAGATAGACCTTCTCCGTAAAAAACTGTTTGGCACCTCCAGCGAAAAAAGTACCCTCGATATTCCAGGCCAGTTAAACTTTTTCAATGAGGCGGAACTGTAACAGGATCCAGAAGCTGCAAAAGCAGAGGATCTCGAAGCACTTCTTCCGGAAAAGAACAGCAAAAAAACGAAAAGCAAGAGCTACAGATGCGGAACGTTTTAAGGGAGTTCCTGTTGAAAAAAAGTATCTGGAACTTTCTGAGGAAGAGAAACTCTGCCCTGTCTGTGGTACCCCGCTGAAAGAAATCGGGGAAGAGTTTGTACGCCGGGAACTGGTTTTTGTCCCTGCAAAACTGAAAGTATATGAATACTACAGTAAGAACTATGAGTGTCCGCAGTGCAGGTTTCAGGATATTCCGGTCATCAAAAAAGGAAAAGATGGCAGAGCCCATATGCTTTATGGAATGGCTTCTGCCGGAACGGTTGCCTGGGTAATGTACCAGAAGTTTTGTAATGGTCTCCCATACTACCGTCAGGAAAAGGACTGGAAACAGTATGGCGTGGAGATCACCAGAGCTACTATGGCAAACTGGGTGATCCGGAATTCTGAAGCATTTTTTCTTCCTATGTACGAATACTTCCACAGGAAACTTCTGGAACGTGGATTCGCGATGGCAGATGAAACGCCACTTCAGGTTCTGCATGAACCGGAACGCCGTGCTCAGACAAAGTCATATATGTGGCTGTTCCGCAGCGGTGAAGACGGAGGACCACCTATTATCCTCTATAAATACTCGGAGACCCGAGCCGGGGACAATGCCGTAGATTTTCTTCACGGCTTCAAGGGTTATCTGATGTGCGATGGCTATAGTGGATATAATAAAGTTCCGGATGCCAAACGCACAGCCTGCTGGGCACACATCAGAAGATATCTGACAGATGCCATTCCCAAGGGAAAAGCTCTGGATTATACCCAGCCATCCGTACAGGGAATGCTGTACATTAACCAGCTCTTCCACCTGGAAGATGTGATCAGATCAAAGTATTCTTCCTTCGATGCTATCAAAAAGGCTCGTCTTGAAAAAGAAAAGCCGGTAGTAGAAGGCTTTTTGTCGTGGCTTGACCAACAGAGCCCTACACGTGGAAGTAGAATGGATAAAGCTGTCACCTACATTCAGAACCGCCGTTCCTGTCTTTCCACCTATCTGGAAGATGGCCGCTGCAGTTTTTCTAATAATCTCAGCGAAAATGCGATACGCCCGTTTACAGTAGGCCGTAAAAACTGGCTGTTCTGCGATACACCAAACGGAGCCCAGGCCAGTGCTATCGTGTACACAATGGTAGAAATGGCAAAAGCCAATGGAGTAAACGTCTATCACTATCTTACTTATCTGCTGGAAAAACTGCCTAATGATAGGATGAGTGATGATGAATTAGAACTTCTGGCGCCATGGAACGAAACCGTCAAAGCTGAAATCAAACGTCGTGCAAACGAATCAAATCAATCATATGTGAATTGTCAAGGTGCTCCGGCTGCTGAAAAGCAGTCGGGGATTTTTTCATATCTCATCAGCAAGCTAAAGTTTGCGAATTGATTTCCGTCCGTCGCAAGAGCTGTTTATACCTAAATATTTCTTCCTATCCTCAGTGCTTAAGGGGAGCATTATGTAAGCCCCTAAAATGTCTTGTCTAAATATTGATTCAGAACAGTAATCAGTTCTTTATTCACCGGACGCGTCCCAACATCAATAAAAAGACCTTCTGTAAAAAAGACTTCCTGTTTCATCATATTCATTCACCTTACCAATCCAGGTTTTCACTCGGAAAATTGCACACTCTATGAAACTCCAATGAGTTCTATGCAACTGAATGTTATGATTAATTAAAAAATGCTTCTGACGTTTAATTCTCTTTTCATCCGGTCACTCCATGGTAAAATTATTTTATAAAGCACTCCAAAACCTAATTGCGTATTCTATGGAATCTTTATGTGAAGCTATTCCTTTTCTTTATCAAATATACAAATTGCATTCCATAAAGCAGAACTACAATTCCGTAAATATGAAGATCCAATATATAGGATCTGACTGTCAAAAAGGATTATGTATTATACCCACAAACGGTAAACAGATGAGCATTGATTCAATGTATTGAAAACAGACTGTTATTTTGATTTTACTATTATTGTAGAATGTCCAACAGAAAACACCAAAAGATCAATGTATAGCAACATATAACATAATATCCTTAATAAATCACCTTCTCCCACGTGTAACATCTCTTTTGTCGAGATATAAAGCTTAAAATATGCCAAATATAATACAGGGAGCATTATTTCCATCAAGTTTAAAATGATTTTGTACCACAATCCATACCAACTCCATTTAGCATACAAATTATATAAAAACACATATAGAATTTAAGAGTAAGGCACATCAACCGTTATTTTGTAATTATAGCCTGACATTTCCCGATATATGAATATTAGCTTCGGATATGCCTCTAGGACTAACATCTCCCAATACCGATAATTAAAATCCCACCCTGTTGAATAATTGAAAGAATTTGTAGTAGGATATTTTTCTATCTTATTTCCGCTGCCTACTCCTGCATGTAACATCACATAGCGATTAGATAAATAGTAAAAGTTCTCACTGGGAGTCCAACTTCCATAAATCTTTTTTAGCCTTAACCATTTCATTCGTCGAATTCACCTCATATTCAACTGTAAGTTTTGCTGTAACACCATTTGATGTCTGAGAACCACTCGTACTATCAGCCAACATAATATCAGATGCAGTTGCAATAGGAATAAATACTTCATAACTCTTTTTTCCATATCTTTCTTTTTCCCAAGGCTCCCAATCTTCTGTTTTCACAGTCCACCGGAGAAAAAAATAGTATCGCCAACAAACTTACAAGCAGCAGAATCAGAAAAGCCGAAGCGGAAATTGGTACGTATTTGATGAGAACAAAGCCCCCACAGTAATCCCAAAAGAAATTACATAGCAGCGCGCCTGTGTATCTGCGTGATAGCCACCCGCATATCTTCTGACACCAATGAAGCAAAGGAAGAAAACAATGCCTTCTGCAAGCATTCCTAAAATGCCGCCCAGCATAAGAGTCGCCCCTATGGCGATTGCTCTGCTTTTCATCCGTTCCAGTCCATAGCGCACGATTTCTTCCTGTTCTTCCGGTGTCATGAATTCCGTAATCATATCAACGTTTGTGAAGCTTTTTACCGCTTCCGGCACTTTGGGCTGATAGGTAATCCATGCACATGCTGTATTTTCTTCTGCCTTTACTGTCTTCACAGCACACTTTCGCAAAAATTCTTTTTATTTCTTTTTTTCATACCGGTTCCCCCTCCTGTATTCTTTTATTTTCCCTGATTATAGCATAAATTTCTGTCATTTTAGATTTTGGCGAAATTCATATCTGTTTTGGCGAAATTCGTATTTTTGGAACATTTTGGCGTAAAATATAACGCAGCCAAAGCTGCGCTACATTTGAAATCTCTGTCTATTTGTTGACGAACAGCTCCACACATACCTGAAAACAATCCGTCTTTTTCTTCCAGTTCCATGGAACCATCATATTTCTCTACCATCTTTTTGCACGTTGTCCAAACCGATTCCGTGATCTGTTCCCTGCTTTGTTGTCAGATATTTTCCGTTTTCCTTCCGCAATTCATGTTGAAAACTGTTCTCAACCTCTATTACAAGAACGCCATTTACGTAATTCAGGTGAACCGCCAGAAATTTTTTCTGCGGAGACTGCGGCGGCTTCAATGGCGTTGTCCATAAGATTCCCCAGGATCACATTTATATCAAAACAGGAACCTCCATTTCTTTTGGTACCTGCACCTGATATTCCACCTGCTTCAGACATTGCTCTGCTTTTACCCAGAAAATAATTCAGCAGACTGTCCAGATTTTCATTTCCACTTTTTACCCTCTCCTCCGGGTTTTCCATATGCTCCCCTATCTGCGCGATATACGCCGTGACTTCCTCACTTTTTTCCCTGTTCCGCCAGACTCGCCAGCGCTGCGAGATGATTTTTTTCATATCATGGCGCACAGATTTTATCTGATCCTCCGATTGCGTCAGTACCTCCAACTGATTCGCGTAGATAAGCGTTTGCTTTTCCAGTTCTGCCTTTTCTGCCAGATTCCGGTAAGCCTTCACCAGCACATCATACAAATAAAAAATCAACAAATCCACCAACAAGACGCTGACAGACAACAGTATGGAAAGATATCTGTTTTGAATCCTGCTCAGAAGCAGGACGTTTAGCTGAATGATACTCACTCCGCAAATGATTATCAGGATATTCCAGTGGGGTATCTCTGTTTTTTCTTTGTTCTTCTGTAATCGTTTTTCTAACAAAAGTTCACAGACAGCAACCAGAAAAACGAAATACAGACAGCCTGCTCAGAAAGGTTTTATCTACGGAATAATTTCCCAAAATATGAACTCCCATGAAATCACAGGCTACACTGATTCCATAGATAAGCAGCGTAACAAACAGCTTTTTCTTCCAGGTTCCTTCATAACACGCCGCAACTGCGTAGATCAGCACAAGATTTGTGATCATATTAAAGGGCATGAAATGAAACAGCAGGTAAACTCCAGAAGTCAAAATGTAAAATAATCCGTAAAAAGGATTGCTCTTGATTTTTTACCGTCTTTTCCGCAAAGAACAACCTCATAAACCGATAAAAATATAAACCCGAAACAGATTTGAACTCAAAGTAATCACAATATCAAGCATATTTTACCTTCCACTCCGCGCCTTCCTGAGCGCGTATGCCCGCACTGCTTTTGCGGTATGGCTGGCTGATCGGCAGCACGGTTCCGTCCGTCAGCTTCACAGTCTCGGCCGTGCATTCCAGCACATGATCAAAATTCACCAGATAGGACTGATGGATCTGCACAAAATTCTCCGGAACATAGCCTGCCACATCCTTCAGCTTCCCATTATAAATACGCTCTTCCGCCTTTAATATCACATGAACGCTTTTATTTTGGCTGCTGAAATAGCGGATATCCTTAAAGGGCACTTTAAAATACAGACCTTTGGAGTAATACTGAATAACCCGTTTCTTTTTTGTTCAAAACCTCTATGTGCTCCATGACCTCGCTGACCTTTTCCTGTCTCAGAGGCTTTAGCAAAAAAGGCGATGGGCTGTTGCCGAAACAGCTCCATAGCGTAGCTGCTGTCCGCAGAAATATACACGATCTTTGTCTCATAATTGTCGAGCTTTTCCCGGATAAAATTTCCCACCTGAATCCCGTCCGTCGTATCCAGATTGATGTCCAGAAACAGCGCGTCCAGAGTATTGCTGCTCCTCTCCAAAAAGTCACACAGCGCTTCTCCGTGTACCCACATGAATGTCCAGAACTGTATGGCGTTCTTCCTGATACCGTACCAGCAGTTCTTCCAGAATGGAACAGCTTTCTCTGTTGTCGTCACAGATCCCAATGCAAAGCATAAAATCCCCCAAGCTTTCTCTACTTTTATTTTAAAAAGCAAATTCCGGGCAATGCAAGATTTTTTGTTGCGGGCGCCCGCTGTATTTCGGTATAATAAACTCCAGAATCCAGCAGCTGCGCTGCTGCCGTGCTTCGCACTTGATGATTCTGTCTTTACCATATCAGGTAAAACAAATGTCTGCTTCGCAGCCGCTTGTTTTTCTGCTGATATGGTATAATAGCCTTACTTTCAAATAATCCGACACAGTATACAGGAGCGCACACAAATGAACACCTTCCTTAAAATCATAAAAAGCTGTACTGGCTTGGATTTTTCGGCCTTGCAGGAACGTTCCTTCACCTTCCCGGGCTGAAGCTGTTTTACCTGTTTTTCCTCCTTGCCATTATCGATTTTGTTTTTGTCCTTTGCGATCGTCTTAAAAACAGAGACCAGGAATGAATCTGTAAACAGTTTAAAATTTTTGTTCCAGAACATCGGCATACTTCTGGGAATCCCATTCATTTATCTTCGGAATCTTTCCGTCTGCCGAACATCCAAAAGATGTCGAGGATTTCATCGTAATGTTCATAGAATGGATTTTCTTCCCCCGTCATGGACATCCACGCAAACACTAAACTTCCTCCACGGCTTACGATGTTCATTTTACGTTTATGTTTTTTAATTTGATCAATCGTTTTTCTTGTGATTCCACAGTGAAGTGTGACGAAGTCCACGCCATCCTCAGCATGAAGACGGACAACATCAATAAAATCCTGTGCAGTAAGAGTTTTCAAAAACTCCGTGTGGATTCCTGAATTGCTCTTACGCCGGTCGTGTTCTGCGCCGTAAGTGCTGTGATTACACTCATGGCATAAACACCATTCATCGTCATCGTTTTCAGATCAGCCTGAATACCGGCGCCTCCACTGCAGTCACTTCCTGCAATGGTCAATGCTGTTTTCATTTTCATTTCTTTTCTCCTTTCAGCATCGTTTTTATAGCGGCAGCAAGGTGGTGCCCCAATGTGCCGCTTGAAGCTGTCGGCTTATTTCGCCGAAGCAAACTCCCAGAAAGTTTCTGTATGTTCAAAATCCGAAATATAACAATCCGATAACCTGCGGATTTCCTTTTGCCGCTTTTTCACTCTCATCAAATACCGCCGCAACCAAAAAACCATCTGCTTTAGCAGTCCTCACAGCATGGAGCGCATCCTCAAAAACAACGGTTTCGCTGCGGTCAGCGCCAAAATGCGCCATTGCTTTTCCGGAAAATAACGGGCTCGTCTTTGCCGTGCCCTGCTTCGCCGCAGGTGAAAAACCGCATC